>Ga0209515_10000401_pt1 | contig 80838 bp, 70 predicted proteins | sample Subgroupgradi54m_FD_187454 | JGI IMG/M metagenome (GOLD analysis project Ga0209515, IMG submission 187454) | Subsurface groundwater microbial communities from S. Glens Falls, New York, USA - GMW60B uncontaminated upgradient, 5.4 m (SPAdes)... ...
GCGACCGAAGAATCTCTCCGGCGAAATCCTTCCCTCACTTCGGACCCAGCACGCGCCGGTGCGGCTCGCCGTTGCGGGCGCCACCACAAGCCTTACTTCGCCCGCAATTCATCCGCCGCCCAGATGCGCTCGAGCTCGTAATAGTGGCTCGGATACTGCGGCGTGAAGCGCAGGAAACTCGGGATGGGGTAGCGGATGCCGCCCTTGTGCGTGCCCTCCAGGCCCTCCACCAGCTCCGCCATCTTCGCGCCGGGCAAGGCAAAGGCCATCTCCGAGTCCTCCGTGTGGCCGAACACGCGGTCGCCGTAGCAAGGCAGGATCACCTGGTAGTCGCCGGTCAGCATCGTGCGGATGATTTCGTCCGAGCAGTCAATGCGCCCGGTGAACGAGCTGGTGATGGCGCCGCCGCGCTTCCACAGCGCTCCGGTCAGCAGCCGCATCACCTGCGCCGCGTTGCCATAGATCACCACCGCATCCGGCGCGAACTCGGCCCGCGCCGCCGGCGCCACCAGCAGGTGCTTGTATTTCCCAGCGGGCAGGCGGTGCGTGACCTCTTCGGTGCGCGCGCCGGCCTCGGCGGTTTCCGCGTACATCCCGCAGGCCAAATGCCCCGCGGTGAAGTGCTCGGTAAGCGGCGCCAGGCCGAAGGCGGTTTTCGTCAGCACGCAGTTGACGTCCTCGGCGCCCACCGCCACCGTCCAGCCGTACCGCCGCGCCATGGCGATAGCCTGGCAGATAGCGATCTGGATCTTCATGTCGCGCCAGGGCCGCTTGGCCTTCTCGGGAACCGGCTCGTCCGGGCCCAGTAGTTTCGCCGCCACGGGAAAGCTGGCCGGCCGGACGTGCGTCTCCACTTCGCGGGCAAAACTTTTCGCGTCCATGAGTGCCTCCGCGGCCCATCTTAGCAAGGATGCCGGGCGCCAGCGAGGCAAAGGAGGGAGGGGAAGCCAGGGAAGTCGAGGAAGTGGGGAAGCAGGAGCGCTCACCCCTGCAACGAACACTCTTCAATCGTGCTTGTGCCCGGACTGGCCCATCGCAGCGTGCTTCTTTTCGAAGTTGGGCCATGTTTGCGCCATCACCGGCGTGAGTTTTTCGACCGCGGCGGCGCGCTCCTCGCCTGGCAGGCGGGAAAAGGCCATCTCCTCCTCGCTCGAGTTCATCACCATCATGGCCATGTGTTCCAGGTGCGTGAGCTGGTTCAGTCGCCGCAGCTCCTCGGGGCCCAGATCGGCTGGCAAGGGGTGCATCGGCGCGGTTTCGAGCGCCTGATTCGTGTCTAGGTAGATGGCGAGCTGCTTATAGACCTCGCCCTGTTTATCGGCAATCTGCGGATGGGCCAGGATGTCATTGTAGATGTCGTGGAAGCTGTGCAGGTTGTCGAAGCACTGCGCGATCTCGGGATACTGCGCCAAAAAGCGCGGCGCGATCTCGTGGGCCATGGGCATGTGCCGCGGCAGCAGCTCGGGGTTCTCGAACATGGCGCGAAATTCCGCCGTGGTCTGGTCCACTGCGGCGCGCTGCGCCGCCCCGTCGGCGGCCAGCATGGTCTCGTTCAATCGCAGTTGGTACCAGTGGTAGGCCCAGATGGCCCCATTGAACCGCGGATATTTCTCCCGCCAGTATTGCGAAAACCACTGGTGCTCCATCAGGTCGTGCGACTTCAGCTTTCCGGGAAACGCGCGGCTCGCCTCGCGGCCATACCACAGGTAGGCTTCGCGGATGTATCGGTCTTTGCGCTCGGCAGGCAGTTTGCTCGCCAGCACGTCGTACACCTGCCGGTGCAGCATGTGCGTCCATTCAAAGGCCAGGCTCAGCCGCCAGGCGACCTTGGCGCTCTCCGGGGCCACCGTTTCCTCGGAGGGCTCCAGGCGCGGTGCCTTGCGCGGGTCGAGGAACATCTCCCGGACCATGTTCCAGACGTCGTGTTCGATGCGATGGATGGCCTGCGCTTCGTCGCCCTGGCTGGTTAGCAGCACTTCGGCCAGGCTGCCGTGCCCGATGTCCACCGCGTTCAAGTAGCGGTACACCGTCGGAAAATTCTTGCGCAGCGCGTAGCGGTACGGCCCCACCAACGGATAGATCTCCCCGCGACGCTGGATCTGCGCAAACGCCTCCCGCTCGCCCAAGGGAAACGCCCGCAGCGCCACCGCCGCGGCAGCCGCCAGGCCGAGGAATCTTCGGCGATTCATTTCTTCCCCCTGGGTGGATAGAGCCAGCGCATTGAGAAGCTGTGGCTCAGGCCAAAGGTGAAGCCAATGTCCGGCCCGGCCGAGGGCCGCAGCGCCCCGGTGGAGATGCCCGCGTCCATCACCAGCTTTGGCGTCACCTGCACGCGCGTCCCGAACTCCAGGACCACCTCCGTCGGGCTGTGGTCAATGGGCTTGCGCGCGTACACGTCGGCCAGCAGCACAATGAACTTGAGCGGCAGCGTGAGCTCGTACGCCGCCCCGTAGAAATACCGGCTCACCAGTTCGCCGCCGCGCCCCGGCCTTTCCGTCGGGCCGAGCGTCCACGACCCGTTCAGGTGCACGCGGTTTGCGCCAAAGGTCTTGCTGACGATCCACTTCAGCGCAGCGTGTTCGTGGCGGCTGCCCAATCCTCCGCCGCGGATGGAAAGCTCCGGGCGGATGGCGAAGGCCGGCCACCGCCGGGTCTCCTGGTTGAAGTTGTAAAGCAGGTGGACCTGCTGGTCGCTCGAGGTCACCACAGTCCGGCCGTTGCGGTGCGCGAAGACCAGGTCCTGGCTGCTGTAGCCGAGCTCGAGGTCGCGCCAGATTCCCCACTTGAAATCCTGCGCCCAGCTCAGCATCCATTGACCCCGGTGCTGGCGGGTGAACAGCGGGATGCTGTCCGCGGACTCGAACTCGCGGTATTCGATGGGCTGGGCGTCTTCCACGGCGATGGGCCGGCCAGGGTCGAGGTTGCGGTAGCCCGCCTGGGCGCCCGCCGGCGTTCCGCTCGCCGCCAGCGCCGCTGCGGCCACCAGCGCGCAGCGCGCCAGATTATGCATCCTGCTGGGAAGATTCATGCCCGCCCATGGTACCCCGTCGCATTCTCGCGGTGCAAAGAGACCGCTGTGCGCTCGGGGGAACGCCGAAGCAAACGCCGCGCCGGCAGCAAGCCATTGAAAAGCGTCGGCGCCCCCGTTTGGATGCCTCCCGCTGGCCGCAGTTGCCCCAAACCCGCTCCCTCCACAGAGCCTCTCGCGGTTGAAAGCGGGCGGGGGCTTGCTTATACTGGCCGCGAGCAATTCATTTTCTTCTTTCGATTTTCGGTATGGTCATCAACACGCTCATCGTGGACGATGAAAAACCCGCCCGCGACGAGCTCGCCTACCTGCTGAAAAGTTTTCCCGAGATCAGCCTGGTGGGGCAGGGCAGAAACGGTTTGGAAGCGGTTGCCCTGATCAAGGAGCACGCCCCGGACCTGGTCTTCCTCGACGTGCAGATGCCCGGGCTGAACGGCTTTGGCGTGTTGAAGAAGCTGCTCGACCGCAAGGTCAAGGTGCCGCACATCGTTTTCGCCACCGCCTACGACAACTACGCCGTGCAGGCCTTCGAGGTGAACGCGGTGGACTACGTGCTCAAACCCTTCGACAAGGGCCGTGTGGCCAAAGCCATCCAGCGCGCCAAGAAGATGCTCGAGGCCAGGTCTTCGCCCGCCGAGCGCCTGGAGACGCTGGTCAGTCAGCTTGGCGTGGGCAAATCGGCGCAGCCGGTAAAGCTTCTGGTGAAGACCCAGCAGCGGCTGTTCCTGGTGGACGCCGACGATGTCGTCTATGCCTCCATCGAGGACGGTCTCATCACCGTCGTCGCCCGTGACCTCGAGGGCTCCTCGAACTACCGCACCCTCGAGGAGCTCCAGGCCTCGCTCGATTCCGACCTCTTCTGGCGCCCCCACCGCTCTTACCTGGTGAACATCAACCACATCAAGGAAGTCGTGCCCTGGTTCAAGTCCAGCTACGTGCTGAAGATGGCCGATAAGAAGCAGGCCGAGGTGCCCGTCAGCCGCGGCCAGACCAAGCGCCTCCGCGAATTGTTGAAGATGTAGCCGCGCCATCCACAGAGCTATAGCTGCGAGTCCCTAGGCTCCCGCCTGGGGGGAAGAGCCTCCTTTACTTCCTTCTCCCCTGTGCTAGCATCCCCTTTACGCCTCGCGCGATGGATTTTTCCCTCACCGACGACCAGCGCCTGCTCCGCGACACCGTCCGCCAATTCATGGAGGCCGAGGTCCGCCCCGTCGTCCGCCAGTACGACCGCGAGGAAAAATTCCCCGCAGCCGAGCTGCGCCGGCTCGGTGAACTGGGCTGCTTCAGCATCCTCGTGCCCGAGGAATGGGGCGGGGCGGGCCTCGATACGCTCACCCACGTCCTCATGCTCGAAGAGGTCGCCCGCGTGGATGCGGCGATCGCCCTGGCCCTGAGCGTCACGAACTCCGTCGCCGCCGTTCCCCTCGCCAAGCACGGCACCCCGGCGCAGAAGAAAACCTATCTGCCGCGGCTCGCTCGCGGCGAAATCCTGGCCTCCTTCTGCCTCACCGAGCCGCAGGCCGGCTCCGACTCCGCCGCCATCGAGACGCGCGCGGTGCGCCACGGCAACCTATATCGGCTGAGCGGCACAAAAAGTTGGGTCAGCAACGGCGGCCTCTCCGGGGTCTATCTCATTTTCGCTAAAACCGGCCCCAGCGTCGGTGCCCGAGGAGTAACCGCTTTTCTCGTGGAACCTGCGTTTCCTGGCTTTCGCGTGAGTCGCCACGAGGATAAAATGGGCATGCGTTCGTCGCCTTCGGCGGAAATCGTCCTCGCCGATTGCGAGGTCCCGGTGGAAAACCGTTTGGGCGAGGAGGGGCAGGGCCTGAAGATCGCGTTCGAAGCGCTCGACGCGGGGCGCGTGGGCATCGCTGCGCAGGCCGTGGGCCTGGCGCAGGGTGCCTTCGAGGAGTCGGTGCGCTACGCCAAGCAGCGCCGGGCCTTCGGCCGCACGATCGGCGAGTTCCAGGCCATCCAGTGGATGTTGGCCGACATGCAAACCGAAATTGAAGCGGCGCGCTGCCTGCTGCATCACGCCGCTTGGCTGCGCGACCACGGCCCCGGGCCCCTCGGCCCCGCCGCGTCGCGCGCCAAGCTCTATGCCAGCGAAATGGTCAACCGAGTGGTGTACAAGGCCGTGCAGGTCCACGGCGCCGTGGGCTACTCGCGCGAGACCCATGTCGAGCGCATGTACCGCGACGCTCGCGTGCTCTCCATCTACGAGGGTACCAGCGAAATTCAGCGCCTCATCATCGCCCGCGACCTCCTGGGCGTTACCCACATCGTTCCGCGGGCCTCGACCCAATCCGACGCTCCGGAGGAGCCGGCGCACGCGAAAGGCGGCCGCTGAAGTGGCCAAGCGCAAGCGAGTGCTCAGCGGCATGCGGCCCACCGGCCGCCTCCACATCGGCCACTATTTCGGCGCGCTCTCCAACTGGCTGCGCATGCAGGAGGAGTTCGACTGCTTCTTCTTCGTCGCCGATTGGCACGCGCTCACCACCGACTACGCCGACACCTCGGCAATAAAGGCCAATACTCGGGAGATCGCCACCGACTGGCTCGCCGCGGGCCTCGACCCCGCCAAGTGCACCCTGTTCGTGCAGTCGGCCGTGCCCGAACACGCCGAGCTGCACCTGCTGCTCTCCATGCTGACGCCACTTGAGCTGCTCGAGCGCGTGCCCACCTATAAAGAGCAGCTCGAAAACATCAAGGATAAAGACCTGCACACCTACGGATTCCTCGGCTACCCGCTCCTCCAGTCCGCCGACATCGTCATGTACGACGCCGACTTCGTGCCCGTCGGCGAGGATCAGGTGCCCCACGTCGAGCTCACCCGCGAAATCGTCCGCCGATTCAATTTCTTCTACGGGTTTAAATTATGTCCCGATCTCACTCAAGAACAGAGGATGCGAGTTTTCGAAGAGGCATTTTTAAACTTGCCTGCGGGTTACTACTCAAAGGGAGCTTCAAGCGATGTTGAAATCCGCCTATTTTCTGGTGTCCGTGAGATTGGCATAGCGAATTTCTTGCAGAAGATGGGGGCGTTGAAGCACTTTTTCAGGCTCGAGACTGTACTGCGCGAGCCTGCGGCCATGCTCACCGAGACCCCGCGCATCCTGGGCACCGACGGCCGTAAAATGTCCAAGAGCTATGGCAACGCCATCGAGCTCGGCGAAAGCGACGAGTCCATCCGCGCGAAAGCAAAAGTGATGATGACCGACCCGGCCCGCAAGCGCCGCGAGGACCCCGGCAATCCCGACGTCTGTCCGGTGTTCAGTTGGCACAAGCTGTTTTCGACTCCCGAAACCATTGCCTGGTCCGACCAAGGTTGCCGCACTGCGGGCATTGGCTGCATCGAGTGCAAGGCGGCCATGGCCGACCACCTGATCCGCTGGATCGAGCCCATCCGTGCTCGCCGGCGCGAGTACGAAGCCCACCCCGAGCGCGTGGACCAAATCCTCGGTGACGGTTCGAAGAAGGCTCGCAAGGCCGCCGGCAAGACCATGCGCCGCGTCCGCGAAGCTATCTTTGGCCCGGCTAAAGCGGTCAAGGCGGCCGGAAGCGCGCCGCTCAAGTCGCAGACGGCGACGGGGAATTAGCGTGGCCACTCCCTACCGCATCCAACTCGAAATCTACGAAGGCCCGCTCGACCTGCTGCTGGATTTGATCCGCAAGCAGGAGATGGACATTCACAACATCCCCATCGCCCGGATCACCGGGCAATACCTCGATTACCTGCACCGCCTCGAACAGCTCGACATTGACGTTTCCGCCGACTTCATCTACATGGCCGCCACCTTGATTTACATCAAGTCCAAGATGCTGCTTCCGCCCGACCCCCTGGCCGGCCCCGACGAGCGGCTCGACCCGCGTGCCGAGCTGGTGCACCGTCTGCTCGAGCACGAAAAGTTCAAGAACGCCGCGCAGATGCTCTACCAGAAACAGCAGATCGAAGAGCACGTTTGGTCGCGGCCCGACCGGTCGCTCTACGAGGGCGGGGAGACCGAGGGCGAGATTGTCGTCTCGCTGGTGGATCTGGTGCAAGTGTTCCAGCAGGTGCTCGAGCGCCGCCGCGAGGTCGTCAAAATCGAGCTCCAGCACGAACAGTTCACCGTGGCGCAGATGATGGAGCAGTTGCGCAAGCACCTGGTGGCCAGCGCCGAGGGTGTGCGCCTGGAAGCCTTTTTTGAGGCTTGCCCCTCGCGCCACGCCATGATCGTGGCCTTTCTGGCTGTGCTCGAGCTGGTGCGCTTGCAGGCGGTGGTGCTTGTCCAGCAACACTTGTTTGGCGAAATCCTGCTGCGCAAGCATAGAATGTTTGATCTGGTCTTTGCTGGCGGCGACCCGGGGTCGCAGCCGCTGAAGGAAATCGACGAGCAGTACAATTAACGGCAGTTTTCGCTGGCTGTCATTCTGAGTCCGCCGCCTGCGGTCAGCCCGCCCGGCGGGCGAACCGTGGCGGACGAAGAATCTCAACGTGCGTCCCGGCTGGGTGGGGACTCAGCATGACTTGATCGCAGCGAAAGCCCGGGAAGAATCGACGGGGAATTCGAGGCCGGAAAAACATGACATCTGCCGAACTCAAAGGGGCGCTCGAAGCGATTATTTACGCGGCCGACGAGCCCGCTACGCTCGAGCAGCTTGCCGGGGCCGTGGGTGCCGAAAAGGCCGCCGTGCGCGCCGCGTTGGACGAGTTGGTGGCGAGCTACGCCGCCGAGGAGCGCGGCCTGGAAATCCGCGCCGTGGCGGGCGGCTACAAGTTCTATACCAAGCCGCAGCACCACGAGGTGGTGCGCCAGTTTATCAAGAGCCTGCGCCCGCCCCTGCGGCTCACCATGCCGGCGCTGGAAACTCTCGCCGTCATCTCCTACAAGCAGCCCGTGACCCTGCCCGAGATCCAGGAGATCCGCGGGGTGAATTGCGCTGGCGTGGTCAAGACGCTGCTCGAGAAAAGACTGATCACCACCGCGGGGCGCAAGCCGGTGATTGGCCGCCCCATTCTCTATCGCACGTCGAAGGAGTTTCTGATGCGCTTCGGGCTCTCCGGCCTGGACGAGCTGCCCAGCTTGAAGGAGTTCGAGCAACTGGCCCGCGCTGCGCTCGGAAGCGATGAGGGCATCGCGCCCGCGGAGCCTGAGGCCCCGCCGCTGCTGCCCGCGGAACCCCCGAAAAAAAGCGCGGCCGCCGCCGCAGCGTCCGAGCCCTCTGCTCCGGAAGGCGTGTCCTAGCTGTGCCCCCGGTCCTTGCGGGCCCTCCCCCGGCCCGGAGAGAATCGCAGCCGATGCTAGAACGCCTGCAAAAAATCATTGCCCGCGCCGGGATCGCTTCGCGGCGGCATGCCGAGCAGCTCATCTTGAGCGGTCAGGTGCGCGTGAACGGCAAGGTCGTCGCCGAGCTCGGGAGCAAGGCCGACGCCGAGCGCGACCGCATCGAGGCCGCCGGAAAACTGGTTCGATTTCCCCACGCGAATACCTACTTGCTGCTGCACAAGCCCCCGCAGGTCGTTTCCACCATGGCCGACCCAGAAGGCCGCCGCACCCTGCGCCATCTCTTGCACGGCGTTCCCGGGCGCGTCTTTCCCGTGGGACGCCTGGACTACGCTGCGGCGGGGCTGCTGCTGCTCACCAGCGACGGCGAGCTGGCCAACCGCATCTTGAAGGCCTCGCCGCGCCTGCCGCAGACCTATTGGGTCAAGGTGAAAGGAAGATTGCAGCCGGAAGAGTGCCGCCGGGTCGAGCGGGAAGTGCGTGCGCGCCTGCGGCCGTTGCGCTCGCCGCATCCGGCGGGCCGGCAGGCGGCGAACCCCTGGTACGAGATTACGCTCAGCGAGGCGCGCCGGGACCTGCTTCGCCGGAGCTTGCTCGCGCTCGGCCATCCGGTCGAGAAGATGAAACGGGTCCGGCTGGCGAACCTCGACTTGGCGGACCTGCCCGAGGGACGCTATCGCTACTTGGAAGCCGGTGAAGTCGCCGGGCTCGAGCGCCACCTGGCTCGTGCCAGCAAGTCGCCGCCCTCGAAGCTGCGGCAGGCCGGCTGACGCGGGTTCGGCCCCCGCGGCGGGGCATAGAAGCTGTCTCAGAAATGGGTTCAGGGGGTCGCGGCTTTAGCCGCGACATCAGAAGCTCGCAAGAAACCAGGGCTTTAGCCCCTGAGGTCAATCTCTCGAAAGGCTTAGGCATTTATGAGATGACCTCTACGAAATTCGTGGCATCCCGGAGGGACGCGAAGCGAATGGCAAAATCCATCCACCAACTGGTTCCCGGTTTTATCCGCGAACTCGATCCCTACGTTCCCGGCAAACCCATCGAGGAAGTGGAGCGCGAGCTCAAGCTGCACGCGGTGAAGCTGGCGTCGAATGAAAACCCGCTCGGGCCTTCGCCGCTCGCCATCGAGGCGGCGCGCCGGGCCCTGGCCGAAGCCAACCGCTATCCCGACGGCGGCGGCCACTACCTGCGCGAAAAGCTCGCCGGACGCCTGGGCGTGCGCCTGGAGCAAATCATCCTCGGCTGCGGCTCCACCGAGCTGATTGACCTCGCCGCGCGCACCCTGCTTGACCACGGCGACGCGGGCGCCACTTCGGCGGGCACCTTTCCCCTGTACTCCATTTCCATTCGCGCCGGGGGTGCGCGCTTGCTGGAAGTGCCGCAGCGCGGCCACGAGTGTGATCTCCAGGCGTTGGCGAGTGCCCTCACCCCGCGCACCAAACTCGCTTACCTGGCCAATCCCAACAACCCCACCGGCACGATGTTCACCGCCGATGCCTTCGACGCGTTCTTGGCGCGCGTGCCGGAAACGCTGGTGATGGTGCTCGACGAGGCTTACCACGAGTACGTCGAGCGGCCGGACTATTCCCGCGCCATCGAGCGCGTCCGCGAGGGCCGAAACCTCGTTGTCCTGCGCACCTTCTCCAAGGTTTACGGCTTGGCCGGGCTGCGCATCGGCTATGCCGTTGGCCCCGCCGCGCTGCTCGCGGAAATGAACAAGGTGCGTGCGCCGTTCAATACCTCCGGCGTGGCGCAGGCGGCCGCGCTCGCTGCCCTCGACGATCTCGAGCACGTTCGCCGCTCTAGGGAGTCGAACCGCGCCGGCCTCGCGCAGCTCGCCCAGGGCTTGGCGGCCCTGGGCGTCAACTATCTTCCCTCGTTGGGAAATTTTCTGCTCGTCGAGCTCGGCGCCGACACCACGCCCATCGCCGACGCCCTGCTCCAGCTCGGCGTGATCGTGCGCCCCATGCGCTGGATGGGTTTTCCCCACGCCATCCGCGTGACCGTGGGCACCCGGGCGGAGAATGAAAAATTCCTCGATGTGCTCGCCCGCGTGCTTCCCCGCGCGCCGGAGAATCTGGCTGGGGCGCCGCCGATTGTGTCCCGAGGCCCGGGCCGATGAGTGCGCTCGCCGATCCCGCCGCCGATCGCCGTCCGGCGGCCGACCCGGTCACCGAAATCCTCCGCAGCGCGCGCACCATCGCCGTCGTCGGGCTCTCCTCCAAGCGCCATCGCCCGAGCTACGGCGTTGCCGAGTACCTTCAGTCCGCCGGCTACCGCATCATTCCCATCAACCCGCACGAGCGCGAAGTCCTCGGCGAGAAGTCCTACGCGCGCCTGGAGGATGTCTCCGAACCGGTGGACATCGTGGACATTTTTCGCCGCTCGGAGATGGTCCCCGAAGTGGTCGAGAGCGCCATCCGCATTCGCGCGAAAGCGGTATGGATGCAGGAGGGCGTGATTCATTCCCAGGCCGCCGAAGGCGCCCGCCAGGCCGGGCTGCTGGTGGTCATGGACGCTTGCATCCTCAAAGAGCACGTCAAGCGCTTCCGTCTGCCTGCCACCTAGCCTCACCGGTGCGCGTTCGGCTTCCTGACACGCGCAGCGGCGCAGCCTGCCGTGCCCGTCTTGGATGGGCTCACTCCACGGGGTAGACAAGCAGATTCCGCTTGCCGGGCTCGATGACCGCGAGCGAGCGGCCATCGGGCGACACCTCGAACGCGCGAAAGCTGAGTCCGTGCAGCACCGGCCGCAAGGCAACTTCTGCCGCCGCTCCGCTGCGGGCTGCGTTTGCGTTCGCCGCCACCACTGGCGGAATGCTGACCCAGGCGAGGTCAGCCGAGCGCCGCTCAGGCCCCCGCTTGAGCAGGATGCGATTCTCGTCGGCCGCCCACTGGTAGGCGCCCATCGCGACGTGAATCCGCGCCGCGCGCTCGGGCACCGCCACCTCGCGCACTTCCAGCACCTCGGGGTCGCGGAAGTAAGCCACCTTCGCCCCCGAAGGCGAAATCGAGAGCCCGCCCGCATAGCCCTCCAGCGTGGCCAGCTCGCGGCGCGTCTCCTTCAGCAGGTCCAGCGCCACCAGTCGCGGCGCCCCGCGCAGGCTGCGCTCGCGTTCGATGCCCACGCCCGCGTTTTGTCGCGGGTTCCACGCCGCTGCGGCGAAGACGTGGTCGGCGAACAGCACGCCGCCGCGCCCGGCCGCCGGCCGCACCGAGTGGATCGCGTAGAGCAGCTTTGGCTCGACCGCTTCTTTCAAGTAGACCACCGTGGCGCCGTCGGCGAGCCAGGCGGCCTGCGTGCTCTCCGCAATCACGCTGTCCCCGCTGCCCACGCGAATTTCCTTGCCGTTTTCGTCCAGCAGCAGCGTGAGTTGACCCTCGCGGGTGTTGCCCCTCTGATCGATCATTTCGCTGGTGAGCAGCTCCACAGTCATGCGCGTGCCGCCGGGCGACCAGCGCAGGGAGTGGATGGTGTAGCTGAACGCCGCCGGTCCGCCGTACCGCGTCGGGCCCTGCACCAGCCTTTCGCCGTTGACGATGCGCCGACGTTTGCCGTCCCGCCCGACCAGCCAGATGTCGTCGCGCTGGATCTCCAGTCGCCGCGTTGTCAGGATGTGGCGGACCGCATAGGCGATGCGGCCGTCGGGGGCGTAGGCGAACGCGGTGCAATGTTCGTCCACGGTGAGCGTGGGAGTGTCTTGCGGGGCTGGGCTGCCCGCAAGACATAGGACCAAAGCCAGCGCAACACTCATGCACCCCAGAGACGCAGATCGCCGATGATGGCGCGGTTGCCGCGATGCGGCTTGCTTGTGTTTTTTGGTCAGGATGGACATTTTCTTCGCCGCGGAGGAGCCTCCGCCGCGCTCGACGCCCCTACGAGTGCAGCCGTCGCTGTCGCGCCGCCTCGTAGAGCATTACCGACGCCGCCACCGCCGCGTTGAGCGATTCCACGCCCGCGGCCAGCGGAATGCGCACGCGCGCATCGGCCGAGCGTTCCACCTCCGCCGGCAGCCCCGCTCCCTCGTTTCCCACCAGCAGCGCCGCCGGGTCGCGCAGGTTCGCCTGCCACAGATCGAGCGCCGGCGGGCTTGCCGTCGCGGCCTGTGCCGGGCTCGCGGCAAACAGCTTCACGCCCGCGATGCGCAACTGCGCCAGCAGGATGGTCGCTCCGGCGCCGTGGACCACCGGCAGGCGCAGCGCCGCCCCCGCCGAAGCGCGCAGCGCCTTGGGCGCCCACGGGTTCGCTGCCCCCAGTCTCCCGGCGGGACACGTGGCTGCGCCGCTGGCGCCAAAGGCTTCGGCGGCGCGCAGGATCGTACCCACGTTGCCTGGGTCCTGCACGCCCACCAGCACCACCACCAGTGCGACGCCTTTCACCAGATCGTCAAAGCTTGCCGGGCGAGGGCGCGCCAGCGCCGCCACGCCCTGCGGCGTTTCGGTGTCGGCGACGCCGGCAAATAGCCGGTCCGAGGTGCGCAGCAGGCGCACTGCCGGCTCCAGCCGTTCTACGAGCCGCTGCAAGTGGCGCTCGCCCGACGCGCTCACCAGCACCGCATCTATGCGCAGTCCGGACCGCAGCGCCTCCTCCACCAGCCGCGGCCCCTCGATGCCCACGCAGCCGTCCGTCGCCGGCTCGCCGCCGCGCAACGCCCCGCGAAATCGTTTCAACCACCGGTTTTCCCGGCTGGCGATGGCCTCGGCGGCGCGCGGCGCACCGCGCCCCGGCCAAACTTTTCCTGGCGGTGTCATGCGCAGCAGACTAACAAAGGCGCCTGCGGGGGTAAAGCGGCGCGCCTTGCGCGGCGCGCGGGGGCTATGGTAGTTTTCCGCCATCAACCAATTCGCGTCCCGCAAGCCCGTCCGGGATCGAGAGGCGCAAAGAACTTGCCGGCTGAACTGCTGAAAGTTTCAGCGGAAGCCCCCGAAGCCAATGCCATCCGTTACGCGGCCGACTTCATCCTCCGCGGCCGCGTGGTGGGCATTCCCACGGACACCTATTACGGCATCGCCGCGGACCCTTTCAACCTCGCCGCGGTCGAGGCCATCTACCGCGCCAAGGGCCGCCCGGAGACGCGCGCCTTGCCCCTGCTGGTGAATTCCCTCGAGCAGGCCGTGTTGCTTGCGCGCGAATTGCCCGGCGGTTTCCTGAAGCTGGCGCAGAAGTTTTGGCCCGGCGCGCTCACCCTGCTGGTGGACGCCTCGCACCGCCTGCCCCTGAAAGTCACCGCCAACACCGGTCGCGTGGCGCTGCGCTGGCCCAAGTCGCAGGTGGCCTGCAACCTGATCGCTGCGCTCGATAGCCCCATCACCGGCACCAGCGCCAACCTCTCGGGCTTCCCGGCGTGCTCCAGCGCCGAGCAGCTCGTCAAGCAGATGGGCGACCGCCTGCCGCTCGTGCTCGACGCGGGCGAGACGGGCGCCTTGCTGCCCTCCACCATTGTGGATCTCCACGGCGACCAGTGGCGCATCCTCCGCGAAGGCATCGTCTCCGAGGCCGAGGTGCGCGCCGCGCTCGGCGAATAGCACCTGCTCCCTGACCCTTCCATCCGCATTCAGCGGCGGGGTTCCTGCAAAACGACGTCGCCGAGGAAGTCGTAATCTCCGGTGGGATTCACCTCCACCTGCGCTACGCGCCGGCGATGCACGCACACATTGTCGAGATACCACAGGCTGAGGTACGGCAGCTCTTCGCCCACAATGCGCTGGACCTCGCCGTACGTCCGCCGGCGTTTCTCCCGTTCCGGTTCCACGCGTGCCTGGTCGAGCAGGGCGTCCAGCCGCGCATTGCGGAAGCGCCCGCGGTTGGCGCCATCGGGGGGAATCCTGCGCGAGTGGAAGACGTACTCGAAGATGTCCGGGTCGTTGTTGGCTCCCACCCAGCGCAGCGTGTAGAGCTGGAAATTGCCGCGGGTGATGTCGGCATAGAGCGTCGCGAATTCCAGCGGGCGCAGCTCCAGCTCCACACCCACGCGCCGCCACTGCTCCTGCAAGACCTCGCCCAGCAGCCGCGCCGGCTCTTCCGTCGAAGTCTTGAGCGTCAGCTTCAGCCGAACCCCGCGCCCGTTTCCTCCACCGCGAGCCAGGAACCCTGCGGCGTCCAGCAGTCTTTCCGCGCGCGCCGGATCGTATCCGTAGTGGGGCAGGTGGGGCTCGTACGCCCAATGGTTCGGCGGGAGCAAACTATCGGCCAGGCGCGCCTGGCCGCGCAGCAGGTAGGCGACCATCTCCTGACGGTTGGTGGCGTAGGCCAGCGCCTGGCGCACCTCGCGACGCGCCAGCGCCGCGTCCTCCATGTTAAAGGCCACGTAGGCGTAGTTCGTGCCCGGCCGCTGGGTCACTTCCAGTTCCGCCTGGCGCGCCAGCACCGGCACCATGTCCGGCGCAAGCGAGTTCAGCACCACGTCGGCGCTGCCCTTGCGCAGTTCCAGCGCCCGCACCACTGTCTCCGGCACGATCCGGAAGCGCGCCCGGGCCACGCTCGGCACGCGCCCGAAGTAACTCGCGTTTCGCTCCAGCACCACCTCTTCGTCCTGCTGCGCGCTCACGAACCGGAACGGCCCCGACCCGATGGGATGTTGTGCGAACCCCGCTGCTGTTCCGCTCGGCACAATCCCTACCGCCGGCCGCACCAGATTCCCCAGGAACGACGCATAGGGCTCCCGCAGGCGGAACACCACCGTCTGCGCGTCGGGCGCTTCCACGCGCGCCAGCATGCGGAACGCTCCGCGCTTGGGCGTTTGCACGGCCCCGGAGAGGATGGAGTCAAACGTGAACTTCACGTCCGCCGAGGTGAGCGCTTGGCCGTTGTGGAAGCGCACTCCGCGGCGCAGGTGGAAGATGTAGGTCAGCGCATCGGGCGTCTCCCAGCGCTCGGCCAGGTCTCCGCGCAGGTTCATCTGCGCGTCGCGCTCCAGCAGGCCGCTGAAGATCAAGCTGTCCAGGTGCTGCGACTGCGCGTCGGTGCCGATGCGTGGGTCCAGGTTGGCCGGCATGGTTTCGATCAGGAACGTGACGGTACCGGGCTCCGCGGTGTTCTTGCTCGCGCAGCCTGCGACCAGTAGAAGCAGGGATGCAGCCAGACAGGTGAGCAGGGAAGCGCGGGAAGCAAAACAGCTAGAACCTATTGCATAGCATCCGCGATCCATAACCTCCCTCAGTTCCTTGGCCGCTTCGCGATCGGCGGATAACACACCTTGCCGAGAATCGCCGCTTTGGCCGCGCCTGTCGCGCCGGGCAGGTTGGCTGGCCGGCGGTGAAAGCTCTCGTGCGCCAGGATGGCGAAGGCGAAGGCTTCCTTGGCGTCCTCCGGCACGCCGAAATCGGCCGAGCCGGTGATTCTGACGCCCGGCAGCGCCGCCGCGATTTGCGCCATCAGCAGCGGATTGTGCGCGCCGCCGCCGGAGACGATCAGCTCGTGGACTTTCGTGCGCGGCAGGATGAAGCGGTGGAATGCGTCCACCACCGCAAGCGCCGTCAGCACCGTCGCCGTGCGCACCAGGTCGGCGGGGCGCGCCTTGTGCCGGCGTCCCCAGGCGATCAAGCGCCGGCAGTAGGCTTCGCCGAACTGTTCGCGCCCCGCGGTTTTCGGCGGCCGCCGGCGGAAATAAGCGTCGTCGAGTAATTCCTCGAGCAGCCGCGGCAGCAGGCGGCCGCCGCGGGCCATGCGCGCGTCGCGGTCCATCGCTTGCCGGCCGCGCGAGAACTGCCGCACCAGCGCATCCATCACCATGTTGCCCGGCCCGATATCGAAGGCCAACACTTGCTCGGCTCGCGCCCCCGCAGGAATCACCGTCACGTTGGCGATGCCGCCCAGGTTGAGCGCGGCGCGCCCCCGCCGGGGGTCGCGGTAGAGCCAATAGTCCACGAAGGGCACGAGCGGCGCGCCCAGGCCGCCTGCGGCCATGTCTGCGGGGCGGAAGTCGGCGACCGTAGGGATTCCCGTGCGCGCCGCGATCACCGCCGGCTCGCCGATTTGTAGCGTCGAGGCCACGCCGCCGCGCCCCAGGAACGCGCTTGGCTGGCCCTGGTGGTAAACGGTATGCCCGTGCGAGCCGATCAAGGCGATCTGCCGCGGCGAAACGCCGAACCGCCGGCACGCGGCCAGAGCGGCGCAGGCCAACAGCTCGCCCAGCAGAAAATTGAGCTGGCTCACCTCGCCGGGTGTGCTCGGAAGTCCTTCGGCGAGACGCAGGAGTGCGGCACGCACTCGGGGCGGGAAGGGCAGCGTCAGAAAATGTTCCAGCTTTGCGGCCAGGCGGGGCGGCGCGCCGGAAATCTGCACCAGGGCGACATCCATGCCGTCGGCGGAGGTGCCCGACATCAGCCCGAGGACGCGAAGAGCGCGATGGTGGGGGGAGCTCATCGGTGGACACCCGAAGAACGGGAGGTAAAGCAAACGGAGAAGGTAAAAACTCTTTGCCGGGGCATAGCCGCTAGACCCCCCACCCCCCCTTTTTTGTAAGCGTGGATTCTAAAGGACTTTAAGTCCAATGATTTTGTATCAGTGGATACTAAAAGAGTTGCGGGCGCGTTTTTCGTATCAATGCGTTCTAAAGGACTTACGCGATTGTAGACAGATTTCGCCGGCCCAGCCGAATGGTCGGTCCCTGGAGACACGTGATTCGTTAACGCGGGCAATGGTTGCGCCATTTCTTATTTTGCGACTCATGATAGCTCAACATGAGTGTCAGCGATTGCGCGTTTGGCGCATTTTTTTGCGGTTTGGCGCATTTTTTTTGGTGGCGAGAAGGGTATTCGAAGGGCCACTGCTCGCCCCGGCAGGTGAGGGGGAGGTCAAAGCCTAGCGGTTGGCCAAGCGCTTTGGAAAGGGGTGGATTCAATCATTGCCATTGACTTCGTCGCTTGACGACTGGGGTGTTAGGAGGAACCGAAGGGCCCCACGTTTCGCTCAGCAGCGAAACATGGGCCACCCAAAATCTCAGAACTTGGGCCGCCCGCCCGGTTCCGACTTTTCAAATAGGCCGTGAGAGGATAGATTCTCCCTAATCCTCATAATCTCCCGCTGAAAATAAGCAAGCGAACTCACAAAATCTTGATTCGTCCTTCTTTTATCAAAGAAGTACTCAACTAGGTGTGGTGTCCAATCAAAGATATGCGACATTTGCTTTTCGATCTGGTTGGCACGTTCATAGAGTCGCGTATAGAGAGGCCCTTGTCCCTTTGCATTCTTTTTTGTGATGTAGATGATATCGGTCTGGCCTCCACATCCATCAATATATTCCTTGGCTTGCTTGATGACATATATAGACAGCGGGATTGTATGATTGAGAGTTTTTCGTGTTGTGAGAAGATTGTCGAAAAGAAAATGGACAACGGAAGAATCACCAACACCCAGGCATTCTTCGGTGGCAGGAGACAGAAGCTTTCCCTTCGACCGGAAAAATTTGCACCCTTGGCCCCAAATCGAAATCACAATCAACATCTCTAGGTGCATTTGCTTCTTGTACTTCCTGACCGCATCTTCCAAGACTTCCTGGACACACTTTTTCAGAACGCCGAAAGTAATCCTCGCTGGGTCTAATTCGCGCGACCTTTCTTCGATCTCAGAAACAACATGCTTTGCTGCGTCTGGATAGCCAGCATAGGCATAGCAATAGTCGAAAATTCCATTGCGCATGTCGAAAGGCAGATGCCCGACCTTTTCCTGGTAGTACTTCAAGCCAGCATCACTCGTTATCTGGCGGTCGGCTGCCAGCACAATTCCATCGTGCGACTCAATCCCAATTGCGATTGTCATAGACTTCCTTGCAGGAAGCCGCAGCTTGGGATTTGAAAGATAACGGACGGGCGGCTTCAGGCGCGGGCGGGTGGGTCAGGTTTTGTGGTTCGTTTTCATGGCCAGAGCGCACCGAGTGAGTATAGTATCACTGGACGTCACCACGGAGTGACCCGCGAGGGTGCCCCATGTTCGCCCAGACGGGCGAACGTGGGGTTGTTTCCTTCTTCGATGCCCAAGAAGCTGAAACGGTACTATGGCCGAGGCGATCTCCACTTCATCACCTTTAGCTGTTATCGGCGGCTTGCGTTGCTTGGGACGGTGCGAGCGCGGAACACGTTCGTGCGCGCATTACGCGAGGTGCGAGCAAAGTACCGCTGCGCTCTAGCCGGCTATGTGGTGATGCCCGAGCACGTCCATTTGCTGATCGGCGAGCCCAGGATGGGTACGCCTTCCACCGTTGTTCACAGCCTCAAGCTTCGTGTCGCCAAACGCCTGCACCGCAGGCAACGGAGGCTGTCTGCGCAGCAGGAGATACTTCGATTCGGAGAAACGCAAGGGGGAGCCCTGCCAGTCTGGCAGCGGCGATTCTATAACTTCAATGTTTACAGCGCGAAGAAACGGCGCGAGAAGCTGGAGTACATGCATCGGAACCCGGTGACGCGGCGCTTGGTCAAGGACCCCAAGGACTGGGTGTGGAGCAGTTACGCGGCTTATTCGGGGAGAGGAACACCGATCATTGCCATCGACTTTGTCGAGTGACGACTGACGTGTTAGGAGGAGCCGAAGGGCCCCACGTTTCGCTCACCACGCGAAACATGGGCCACCCACCGAAGAGCCCCACGTTTCGCTCACCACGCGAAACATGGGCCACCCAAAATCCCAGAAATTGGGACACCCGCGAGCAGCTTCTTCAGCTAAAGTATAAAGATGAGGAAGGTGGCGAAAGGGACGATCCTCAGGAGGGTCATGAGATTTGTTTCTTGAGCTGGGCCAGCAGGTTGAGCGCGTCGAGCGGCTTCAGGTTGTCGAGGTCGGTATGCCGCAACGCCTCGAGCACGTCGCGATCAATCGGCGTGAACATGGCCTGCTGCTCGGCGGGCTCGGCGGCGCCCGGTGAGAGTTTCTCGCTCAACTGGTGCTCGCTCTGTTCGTGCCGGCGGAGGATTTCGCGGGCGCGTTCGATCACCGTCCGGGGCAGGCCCGCCAGGCGCGCGACCTCGATGCCGTAGCTCTTGTCGGCGCTGCCCGGCTCCACTCGCCGCAGGAAGATGATGTCACTGCCCGACTCCTTCACCGATACGTGGACATTTTTTACCCCCGCCAGCAGCTCCGCCAACTCGGTCAATTCGTGATAGTGCGTGGCAAACAGTGTGCGCGGACGCGTGTGCCCTTGCAAGTGCTCCACCACGGCCCAGGCAATTGAAAGCCCGTCAAAGGTCGCCGTGCCGCGCCCCACTTCGTCCAGCAGCACCAGGCTGGCCGGTGTCGCGGTGTTCAGGATGGCCGCCACCTCGCTCATCTCCACCAGAAAGGTCGAGCGGCCGCGGGCCAGGTTATCCGACGCGCCGATGCGCGTGAAGATGCGGTCGGTGACCGGTAACCGCGCCTGCCGCGCCGGCACGAACGAGCCCATCTGGGCCATCAGCACGATCAGCGCCGCCTGGCGCAGGTAGGTGGACTTGCCGCCCATGTTCGGCCCGGTAATCAGCAGGAGCTGTTGCGAGGCGCTGTTGAGGTAGAGGTCGTTGGGCACGAAACGCTCGCCGCGCTGCGCGAGCAGTTGCTCGATCACCGCGTGGCGCCCGCCGACGATCAGCAGCTCCCCGACATCGCCGAACTCGGGACGCGTGTAGTTGCGCGTGGCGGCCAGGCGCGCGAAGTTGGCCAGCACGTCGAGCTGAGCCACGGCTGCGGCCGTCTGCCGCAGGCGACCCGCCTGCTCGGCCAGCCACCCGCGCAGCTCCCCAAACAGCCGCCGCTCCATCGCCAGTATACGCTCGTCGGCTTCGAGCACCTTGCGCTCGTACTCCTTGAGCTCGGGCGTGGTAAACCGCTCGGCGTTCACCAGCGTCTGCTTGCGCTCGAAATCGGAGGGCGCCAGGTGCAGGTTGGGCTTGGAGACTTCGATGTAGTAGCCGAACACCTGGTTGAAGCGAATCTTCAGCGAGCCGATGCCCGTGCGCTTCCGCTCGCGCTCTTCCATCGCGGCGATAATCTGCTTACTGCGCTGGCTCAGCTCGCGCAATTGGTCGAGTTCGGCGTTGTAGCCGCGGCGGATCACGCCCGCCTCGCCGGGCTGCGCTGGCGGGTCGTCGGCGATGGCGCGCTCGATGCGCGCCGCGGCGTCGGCCAGCTCGTCGAGCGCCGCGTGCAGCGCCGCCAGGCGCGCGCTCCCGCCCGCCTGCGGCGGGGCCAGGAAGCCACGCAGCACGGGGATGTGCGCGAGCGACTCCCGCAGGGCCAGCAAGTCCCGCGGCAGGGCCACGCCCAGTGTCACCCGGCTGGTCAGCCGCTCCAGGTCCAGTACGCCGGCCAGCTCGTGGCGGATCTCCTCGCGCAGCACGGTGTGGGATTTCAGCTCGCCGACGGCGTCCAGGCGCTGCTCGATCTCCTGCCGCGCGATCTGTGGGCGCAGGATCCACGCCCGCAGCAGCCGCGCGCCCATGCCCGTGGAGGTCTCATCCAGCGCGGCGAACAGAGTGGTTGGCTGGCCGCGGGCGGTCTCTTCGACAAAGAGCGGCGCCACCAGCTCGAGGTTGCGCACCGACACGCTGTCGAGCACAAGCGCGTCCTGCTGCTCGTAATACCGCACGCGGTCCAAATGCTGCAGGGCCGCCCGCTGCGGCCCGCCCTCGCCCTGCGCGGACGTCTCCCGCAGGTAGTGCACCAGCGCACCGGCGGCCGCGGCAGCTTGCCGGTGCTCGGCCAGCCCGAAGCCCTCCAGACCCGCGACCCCGAATTGCTCCCGCAGCAGGCGCTCGGCGTAGTCCTCGCGGAACACCCAGTCCTCCAGCCGCGTTTCCATGCCTCCCGAGCCGTCGAGTTCGGCCGGCGCCGCCGCGGGAAACAGGCTCGCCGGCCGCGGCAGCAGGATTTCCCGCGGGCGCAGCCGGTGCAGCTCGTCGCGGAGCTTTTCTTCGGCCTCCGCGCCGCCAAACTCGGTGGCGCTGAATTCGCCGGTGGAAATATCCACATAGGCCAGGCCGATGCTTCCCGCCGCGGCGTCGCGCGCCAGCGCCGCGAGGAAGTTGTTCTCCTTCGGCTCCAGCACCTGCAAATCGGTGGCGGTCCCGGGCGTGATCACGCGCACCACTTCGCGCCGCACCAGCTTTTTGCCTGCGCTGGGCTGCTCCATCTGCTCGCAGATGGCCACCTTGTAGCCGGCGCGGATCAGCCGGGCGATGTAGGTTTCCGCGGCGTGATAGGGCACGCCACACATGGGGACGGGCTGGCCACGCTCGCGGTTCCGCGCGGTGAGGGTGATTTGCAGCTCGCGCGAGCCCACGATGGCGTCCTCGTAGAACATTTCGTAGAAATCGCCCAGGCGGAACAGCAACAGCGCGTGCGGGTAGCGCGTCTTGATGGCGTGGTACTGCCGCATCAGGGGCGTAGTTGGTTCGGTCATGCGCGGTGCAGTTGCTCCGGCTCCATCGAGGGAGGGCTCGCCGGCTGGAAAAGTTTATACCCTGCGCGATGCGATTCTGTCGAGAGCGCGGCGGCCGGCTAGCGGGGCTCGAAGCGCGCCTTGCGGTCGGCGAGCGAAGCGATCTCGTAGTTGTCAATCACCAGGATCGCGCCCGAGGGCCGGCGGATGGTGACGTCGGCGCTGGTGAAGTAGATCAGCCGGCCGGCAAACGCCTGCTGCGCCGGTCCCTGGCGCTCCACCGGCTCGCCGCGGAGGAAATCGATCGCCACGTCGTCAATCACCCGCGGTCGCTTCAATTCCACGCGCACGTTGGAGCAATCTCGCCGCCAGCGTTTCAGCAGCGTGCGTCCCTGCGTCCAGGAGCGGATGGTTTTTGGCGCTGTTTTTCGTTGTCTTTGCTTCATGGTGGGCCGCCTGCATGCCCGCCCGTGCCACGGGGGGCTGCGCGAAGTATACTACCCGCCGCCGATGATGTCTCCTGGCAAGCCGGAAGTCGAAGTCAAGCTGCGCGTCGCTGACCTCGCGGTGTTTCGCCGGCGCCTGGCGCGCCTGCGGGCGCAACCCGCGGCCAAGGCCGGCGTCCATGAGATGAACACGCTGTTCGATACGCCCCAGGGCGGCCTCGCCAAGCACGGGCAATTGCTCCGCCTGCGCGTCGAGGAGCCCAGGGGCAAGGCCCGGAGCCGGCGAAGCGCAGGCGCGCGGGCCGTGCTCACCTATAAGGGCCCGGCAGTTGCCGGCAGCGCCCCCGCCGAGGCTCAAGAGATGCCCGTGGCCTCCGCTCAAGGCCGGCCCGGCGACCGCCCCCGGGGGGCTCCGCGCAATAGGTACAAGGTGCGCGAAGAAATCGAGGTGGAAGTGGCCGACCCGCAGCAGCTAGGTCTGATTCTGGAGGCTTTGGGGCTGCGCGGCTGGTTCCGGTATGAAAAGCACCGCACCAGCTACCGGCTTCCCGCCGCCCTGCGCTGGGCCGCGGACCTCAAGGTGGAGCTCGACGAGACCCCCATCGGGGTGTTTGTCGAGCTCGAGGGCTCTCCCCAGGCCATTGACCGCGCCGCAAAGCTGCTGGGCTATGGTCCTGCCGACTACCTCACCCAGACTTACCTCCAGCTTTACCTCCGCCAGTGCCGCAAAGAAGGCCTCACCCCCCGGGACATGTTGTTTCCCTCGAAAAAAATTTAATCTTTTTGGGCACTCTTTTCTTGACAAACCCTTCGCCTGCCGTTAACTACTGGCAATGAGGACAACTGTTTCTCATGAGCCGCCAAGTGAAACAGGAGCCCTTGCCCAGAGGCTCGCTTTGGGCCGGTCGGGTCATGGCCGGGCGGGGTGAGACCGCGGCGATGTGGCCCTCGGAGAACAGGCCCTTTTCTGGGAGGAGTGAGACCGACTAGGGTAATCGCAAGTCGCTTGGACGTTACCCGTGGTCGGGAGACGCGCTCGGCCACGGGTATTTTTTTGCCGGGCGGGAGGTGCGCATGCTGCATGCCACGGAACTTTTGGGCGCGGAGGCCTACGACGCGCAGGGCAACTTTGTCGGCCGGCTGACGGAGCTGTTCATCGAGCCCGCCGATCAGCCCAACCGCGTCGCCCGCCTGCTGCTCGGCCGCGGGAAGTACCAGCCGCTGGTGGCGCGCTACGACCAGGTCGCCTTTGTCGCGCCGGGCACCGTCCGGCTGAACGTGGGGGAGGGCGCGCTCGAGCACTACCGGCCGAACGAGGCCTGGCTCGCCGTGCGCAAGGACCTCCTCGACCAGCAGATTATTGATACTAGCGGCCGCAAGGTGGTCCGCGTGAACGACATCAACCTGGCCGAGCAGCGCACGAACGGCACGGTCGAGCTCCGCGTCACCCAGGTGGATGTCGGGCTCACCGGCGCGGTGCGCCGCCTGCTGCAAGGGTTGGCGCCGCCCTCGATGATTCGCCGCATCCAGGAAAAATTGCCGGCGCGGCTGATCCGCTGGGAGTTCGTCAACTTGATCGAGTCCGACCCGTTGCGCCGCGTGAAGTTGCGCATCACCCACCAGAAGCTCGAGCGGCTCCACCCGGCGGACTTGGCCGACATCATGGAGCAGCTCTCGCCCGCCGAGCGCCAGTCCATCATTGCCTCGCTCGATGAGCAGACCGCCGCCGAGGCCCTGGCCGAGCTCGACGCCCGGCTCACCACGCAAATCGTCGAGAAGCTCGACCCGGAGCGCGCCGCCGACATTATCGAGGAGATGGAACCGGACCAGGCCGCCGACCTGTTGGCCGGCCTGTCGCCGGAGACCTCGCGCGAGCTGCTGCAAGAGATGCCCGGCGAGGAAGCGCAGGAAGTTCGCGCCCTGTTGCGCTTTGACGAGAACACCGCCGGCGGAATGATGAATACGGACTTCGTCTTCGTGGGCGAGACGGCCACCCGCGACGAAGTCGTCGAGTGGATCCGCTCCCGCGACATCAACCTCGACCAGCTCGACGTCGTCTTCCTGATCAACGCCGAGGCCAAATTTTCCGGCGCGGTCAGGCTTGGCCGGCTGCTGCTGGCCCTGCCCGGCCAGCGCATGGTCGAGTTGAAAGCCGAGCCCCTGCTCTTTGTCTCTCCCGAGGCGGAAGACAAGGAAGTTTTGGAAATGTTCGACAAGTACAACCTCCGCAGCCTGGGCGTGGTGGACCAGGGTGGCCGGCCCATCGGCGCTATCACCGTGGATGACGTGGTGACCCGGCTGCGGGCGCGCTGAGGAGCGCGCTTCCCTGGACCCGGGCGATGAATTGGACAACCATTTCGGCGGCGGTGGAGGCCTGGCGTGCGCGGGGCCTCGCCGCGCGCCAGCGCACCCGCCGCCTCCGTCGGCGCCTGGTCGTTTTTCTCGCCGTGGTGGGGCCCGGCCTGATCACCTCCAATGTGGACAACGATGCCGGCGGCATTTCCACCTATTCGCTGGCCGGGGCGCAGTACGGTTACGCCCTGCTATGGTCGCTGATTCCCATGACCATCGCCCTGTACGTCACCGAGGAGATGTGCGCCCGCATGGGCGTGGTTACCGGGAAAGGCCTCTCCGATCTCATTCGCGAGGAGTTTGGTTTTCGCCCCACGTTTTTTGTCATGGTCACCGGTTTCCTGGTGGACCTGGGCAACGTCGTGGCCGAATTCGCCGGTGTCGCCGCAGCCATGGAGATCTTCCATGTCAGCCGATACATCGCCGTGCCCCTGGCGGCTATGGCCGTGTGGATTCTCGTCCTGCGCGGCAACTATCGCCAGGTGGAGAAGATCTTCTTGGCCTTGTGCAGCTTTTATTTGGCCTACCTGTTTTCCGCGCTGCTGGCCAAGCCCGACTGGCTGGCCGCGGCGCATGCGGTGGTCGTCCCCAGCCTGCACTTTGACGCGGGCTCGCTGTTGATGTTGACGGCCCTGGTGGGCACCACCATCGCCCCCTGGCAGTTCTTTTACATGCAGGCCGCGTTTGTGGAGAAGCGCGTGGGGCCGCGCCAGTACCCCCAGGCGCGCGCCGATGTGCTCGTGGGCAGCATCAGTTGCATGGTCGTCGTCTTCTTCATCATCGTGTGTACGGCCGCCACGCTCTATGCCTCTGGCCACCGCCAGATCACGGACGCCGCCGACGCCGCCAGGGCCCTGGAGCCGCTCGCCGGGCGCTGGGCCAGCCTGTTGTTTGCCTTCGGCCTGCTCAACGCCTCGCTGTTTGCCGCTTCCATCTTGCCGCTTTCCACCGCCCACGTCATCTGCGAGGGCCTGGGGTTTGAAGCCGGCATCAATCACAAGTTCAGCGAGGCCCCCATCTTTTACTGGCTCTACACCATCCTGATTGTCGTGGGCGCCGGGCTGATTTTGATCCCCGGGGCCCCCTTGCTGCGCATTTTGCTGCTCTCCCAAGTGGGCAACGGCATCTGGCTGCCTATCGTTCTGATCTTTATTGTGCTGCTGGCCAACCGTCGCGACTTGATGGGCGACAAGGTGAACAGCCGGGCATTCAACGCCGTGGCCTGGACCACCAGCCTGGCCATGATCGTGCTCACCATCGTGCTCGTGTACGTCGCCCTTCGCCCCGGCCGCTTCCCGGGCGTGGGCATGACCTTGCCTTAAGCGCAGCGGCCGGCCGCGCCGCGGTTGCGCCCCCGGGCCGGCTGTGCTAACTTTGCCGTGCAAAGATGCTCGGGCAGACAATCCTGCACCGGCCCAAAAAATCCTCCGGGGTCCCGGACGTGAAGGCATCGGAACTGCTGAAACCCGCCAGCCGCGACGAAGCCCGCCTGCTCGATCAACTCGACACCCGGCGCTTCCCCCAGCACGTGGCCATCATCATGGACGGCAATGGCCGCTGGGCCCAGCGCCGCCACCTTCCCCGGGTCGCCGGCCATCGCGCCGGTGTGCGCTCCGCCCGCGAAGTGATCGAAACCTGCGCCCGGCTGAGGATCCAGGCGCTCACCCTCTATGCCTTTTCGCTGGAGAACTGGCGCCGCCCCCCGGCGGAGATTGACTTCCTGATGCGCTTGCTGCGCGAATACCTGCGCAAGGAGCTGCCTGTCATCCACCGGAACAATATCCGCTTGCTGGTGATTGGCCGGCCGGAGCAATTGCCCGGCGAGGTGCAGCGCGACGTCGAGCGCGGCATGCGACAGACGGCCCACAACACGGGCATGCGCCTGGCCGTGGCCTTGAACTACGGCGGCCGGGCGGAGCTGGTGGACGCCTTCAACGCCATTCTCGATCGCGTGCGCCACAACGGGCTTTCCACTTACCGCGTGGATGAGGAAACCATCGCCGACCATCTCTACACCGCCGGGCTGCCCGACCCGGACCTGCTCATCCGCACCAGCGGCGAGATGCGCCTCAGCAATTTCCTGCTCTGGCAGATTGCTTACGCCGAGATCCACGTCACCGAGACACTTTGGCCCGACTTCACCCGGAGGCAATTGCTCGAGGCCCTGCTCGATTTTCAGAAGCGCGAGCGGCGCTACGGTGGGTTGAGCGTCGCCGAGGCCGCGGCTCGCGGCGCCGGCCGCGCGCGCGGCTGAGCCGCCGGTGTCGCCTCCCCATCATTCTCCCTGCCTGCGCATTTCCGGTGTGCTGCTATGTCCTCCGCAACCGGCCAAGCATCCCTCTGCCATGCTCATCTTCCGCAATCGCCTGAGGCGTGCCCCGCGATGACACTGTCTCGTGTGCTCACCGCGCTGGTGCTGGTCCCCGTGGTCGTGGTCATCGTCTGGTGGGGCACGGTCGGGCTGGTCGCGGCGGGCGCGGCTTTGGTCGCGCTGCTCGCCCTGTTCGAATTTTTCGCCTTGGGCGCCCGGGCCGGCCTGCATGGCTACCGCCTGTGGACCGGCGCGTGCTCCCTGGCGCTGTTGGCTCACCAGTGGGCTGCGGCAGAGCGGGAGTCCTGGACGCTCGGGGGCGGGCTGCACCTGACGCGGTCGAGCGGCGGCCCGGAAGGACTCGTTCTTCCCCTCGATCTGGTCTTGCTCGTCTTTGTCCTCGGCGTCGCGAGTCTCGCCCTGGCCAGCCGCAAGCCGCTTGCGGAAGTTTTGCCGGCGCTGGCCATCAGTGCTGCCGGGCTGCTGTTTGTCGTCCTGCCCTTCAGCTACGTGGTGCGCCTCCACGGCGCGCGCCCTGAAGGCCCCAAGCTGTTGCTGTTCACTCTTGTCTTGGTCTGGGTTGGGGATACGCTGGCTTACTTTGTGGGCCGTTCGGTGGGGCGGCTGCCCATGGCGCCGCAGTTGAGCCCGAAGAAGACCTGGGAGGGCGCGGCGGCCAACCTGCTCGGGTCGCTGCTGGTCGCCGCCGTCTTCGCTCGCTGGATGAGCATCGAGCCGCGCCATCTGCTGCTGATGGCCGGCCTCGGCAATGTGGCCGGGCAACTGGGCGACCTGCTCGAGTCCGCCTACAAGCGCAGCGCCTCCGTCAAGGACTCCGGCGGCCTGCTCCCCGGCCACGGCGGCGTGCTCGATCGCATTGACGCGCTCGTTCTTGCCGCGCCGGTGGTCTGGTACTATTTCCAACTGGTGCTGAGTCGCCGCTAGCGGAGAAGCCGCCGATGAAGAAGATCGCCATTCTCGGCTCGACCGGATCGATCGGTCGGCAATGCCTGAGCGTGGTCGCCTCCTTGCCCGACCGCTTTGCGGTCGTGGCGCTTGCTGCCGGCGAAAATCTCGAGCAGTTGGCCGTTCAGGTCACCCAGCACCGCCCGCAGCTTGTTTCTGTCGCCGATGCGCGCCGCGCCGAGGAGTTCGCCCAGCGCCTGCGTGCGCAGGGCTTCGCGCCGTTGCCGGAAATCCACTGCGGCGCTGCGGGCCTGCGCAGCGTGGCCACACACCCGGAAGCGGAGCTGGTGGTTTCCGCGGCCGTAGGTGTCGTCGGGCTGGAAGCCACCTATGCCGCCGTGCGTCAGGGCAAGCAGGTGGCGCTCTCCAACAAAGAAGTGCTCGTCGCCGCCGGCGAGCTGGTGATGGCCGCGGCGCGTTTGAGCGCAGTCGAGCTCTTGCCCGTGGATAGCGAGCACAACGCCATCCACCAATGCCTGCGCGCCGGCGAGCACCGCGAAATCCGCCGCCTGGTGCTGACCGCTTCCGGCGGGCCATTCCGCAAGACGCCGCTCAGCCGCCTCGCCCAAGTCACTCCCGAGCAGGCCTTGGCGCATCCCAATTGGCGAATGGGCCAGCGCATCACCATTGATTCGGCCACGCTGATGAACAAGGGCTTCGAGGTGATTGAAGCGCACTGGCTGTTTGGCATCCCTCCCGATAAAATCGATGTCTTGATCCACCCGCAGTCCACCGTGCACTCCATGGTCGAATTTGTGGACGGTTCAGTTCTCGCACAGCTTGGCCCAACTGATATGCGCGTGCCCATCCAGTATGCGTTAACCTATCCGGAGCGCGTGCCGTCGAACGGCTGCCGGCTGGATTGGACGGCGCTGCGCCGCCTCGACTTCGATAAGGTCTCGCCGCGACGCTTTCCCTGTCTGGGTTTGGCGCGGGAGGCCTTGCGCCAGGGTGGCGCGCTGCCTTGCGCGCTGAATGCGGCCGACGAGGTGGGCGTTGCGGCTTTCCTCGAGCGCCGCCTGTCGTTTCCCGGCGTTGCCCGCGTCATTGAGCGCGTGCTCGAGCGCATGCCCCGGGCCTCGCTGGCCGGCATCGCCGACGTCCTGGCCGCGGATGCCGAGGCGCGGCGCCTGGCGCGCGAGGAAGTCAGCCGGCTCGGCCTCAAAGCTCAAAGCGCGCCTTAGGCGCGAGGGAAGGGGAATCCCGCCACCATGGCTACAGAGGTTTTCACCAGCGTTGCTGCCGTCGTCCTTGTCCTCGGGATCATGATCCTAGTCCACGAGTGGGGCCACTTCATGGCCGCCAAGCTGTTTGGCGTGCGCGTGGAAGTCTTCTCCTTCGGTTTTGGCCCGCGCCTGTGGGGCTCCCGGCGCGGACCTACCGATTACCGCTTGAGCGCGCTGCCCCTCGGCGGCTACGTCAAGATGGCCGGCGACAACCCCGTCGAGGCGCGCACTGGCGCCCCGGATGAATTTCTCTCCAAGCCGCGTTGGCAGCGCGCCATCATCGCCGTCGCTGGCCCGTCCATGAATATGATCATGGCCGTGGTCCTGATCACCGGCAGTCTTTTCCTCGTCGGCGTTCCCTATCCCGCCTATCTCAGCCGCCCGGTCGAAGTGGTGGGCTTTTCCAGCAAGGCCGTGGGCGCCGAGGCCGGCATCCGGCCCGGCGATCGCCTGGTGGACCTTGACGGCATACGCAATCCCACCTGGGAGCAGGCCCGGCTGCATCTCGAGGATGCCAAACCCGCGACGCAACTGCGCATGGAGTTTCAGCGCGGCCAACAAGCGCTGGACTTAACTCTGACTCCGCCGGACCCGCGCGACGTCGAAGCCATCCTGGGCTATCCGCCGGTTCCCGCCGTGGTGGATCGGGTTGCGCCAGGCATGCCCGCCGAGCGCGCCGGCCTCCGCCGGGACGATGAAATTGTCGGCATCAACGGGGAACCCGTGGTCTCCTGGTTGCAAGTGGTCGAGCTCATTCGCGCCTCCAACGGCCAGCCCGTCCAATTGGTGATCCGCCGGGGCGACCGCCGCATATCCTTGCAGATCCGCCCCGTGCTTGGTCAATCCTCGCGCGGGGAACAGGTCTGGCAGATTGGTACCCTGGCCCGCACCGAGGTCAGCTACCGCCGATTGGGGCTGTTCGACTCGGTCGAGCGCGGCGTTCTGGCCAGCGCCGAGGCCGGCCGCATGATCTTCGGCATCGTCGGCAAGATTTTTGTCGGTAAGGTTTCCCTCCGCCAGTTGCAGGGCGTGATCGGGATCGCTCGGGAGTCCGGCGATGCCGTGCGTCGCGGGCCGCTCGACCTCCTCAATCTGATGGCCGTGATCAGCATGAATCTCGCCATCTTGAACCTGCTGCCCATTCCCATCCTCGACGGCGGCCACATCCTGCTGCTGGCCATCGAAGGCGGCCTGCGCCGCGACCTCAGCGTGGCCGTCAAGGAGCGCTTCGTGCAGGTGGGGCTGGTCTTTCTGTTGGTCATTTTCGCCATCGTTATGTACAATGACGTCTTGCGCTTGTTGCCGTCCCGTTAGAGGCTAACGACTCGATGAGACATCCTGCGCTTAACCCGCGCCGGCAGACACGCCCGGTGCGCGTGGGCCAATACACCATCGGCGGGGACGCCCCGGTCGCGGTCCAGTCCATGACCAAGACCGATACCCGCGACGTCGAGGCCACCCTTCGCCAGATTGAGGAGATGGAAAAGGCCGGCTGCGAGGTCGTGCGCATGGCCGTGCCCGATGCCGAAGCGGCCGCGGCCGTGGCTCAAATTCGCAAGCGCACCCGGGCCACGCTGGTCGCCGACATCCATTTCCAGTATCGCCTGGCCCTGGCCGTGCTCGACGCCGGCATCGACAAGCTGCGCATCAATCCCGGCAACATCGGCGATGCCGACAAGGTCCGCCAGGTGGTCAAGAAGGCCAAGGCCTGCGGCGTGCCCATCCGCATCGGCGTCAATGCCGGCTCGCTCGAGCGCCACCTGCTCGAAAAGTACGGCTATCCCACGCCCGAGGGCATGGTCGAAAGCGCCCTGTTCCACGTCAAAATCCTCGAAGAGTTCGATTTCCACGACATCATCATCTCGCTCAAGGCCTCCTCGGTGAACATGACCGTGGCGGCCTATCGCCTGCTCGCCCAGCAAGTGGATTATCCCTTCCACCTGGGCATCACCGAAGCGGGCACGCAATTTTCCGGCACCATCAAGTCCTCCATCGGCCTGGGCATGCTCCTCGCCGAGGGCATTGGCGACACCATCCGCGTTTCCCTCGCCGCCGACCCCGTTGAGGAAGTCCGTGTGGGGTACGACATCCTCAAGGCCCTGGAGATCCGCGCCCGCGGCCCGATGATCATCGCCTGCCCCACCTGCGGCCGGCTCGAAGTGGACCTGTTCAAAATCGTCGGCGAAATCGAAAAGCACACCGCGCATATCCCCGAATCGCTGCACCTGGCGGTGATGGGCTGTGCGGTGAACGGGCCGGGCGAGGCCAAGACCGCCAACCTGGGCGTGGCTTGCGGCCGCGGCAACGGCGTCATCTATCGCGACGGCAAGGCCATCCGCCGCGTCCCCGAAGACCAGATCGTGCCCGAGCTGGTCAAGGAAATCGAGCGCTACATCGCCGACCAGAAGTCCGGGCGTCCCACCGAGCCGCAGCAGTCCCTGGCGCCCGCCGCCGAGGGACTCGTTTCGCTGACGCCCACCGGCGCGAGCGACTAGGGAAGGGAAGATGCCCGCCACCGCCGCCCGCCGCGTCTCCTCCGGCGAGCGCATCAATGCCGATGCCAAGCCCGGCCGGCTGCAAGCCGCCCTCGAACGCCGCGGCGTGCGCTTGACTCGCCAGCGCCGCGTCCTGCTTCAGGTCATGGACGCCGCCGAACGTCACCTCGACGCCGGCTCCATCCTCCGCCGGGCGCAGCGCCTCGACCCGCGCGTCCACCGCGTCACCGTCTATCGCACCCTCGACTTGCTCAAGCGGCACGGATTGATTGACGAGCTCGACCTGCTGCACCTCCGCGGCGACCAGCACTACTACGAAAGCCACGGCCCCCGCGACCACATCCACATCGCCTGCCTGCGCTGCGGCAAGGTGCGCGAATTCGAGAGCCGCCTGTTCGAGCAGCTCAAGCGGCAGATCGAACGCGACTGCGGCATGAAAATCACCATCACGCGCACCGAAATCGGCGGCTACTGCGACTCCTGCCGCCAGTAATTTTCCTCGCTGCCCCCGCCTTTGTAGCCCGCCCCTGTTCAACAGCTTGTTGAAACAGCCTTTCTTGGCTGTCATTCTGAGCGCAGCGAAGAATCTGCTTCTTCTTGGAATCCAGGAAAACAGCAGATTCCTCGTCGCCCGCCGCGGCGGGCTCTTCGGAATGACGGGCAGGATTTTGTAGCCCGCCTCTTTCGCATTTTCTGCGTCCCGGCGATTTACTTGCCGGGAAGGGGCGGGGGGTTACTCGACCCAGCGGAAAAACCCCCCGGGTCTGAAGACCCGGGCTACAGGGCGCCGAATTGTGTCGCCCGCGTCTTTCCCCAGCCACGGCGGGTCCTGGCAATTCATTTGCCGGGAATAGGCGGGGATTCTGTCTTCGGACCCCGCGCCCGAATTTCCCCGGCGACACCCCTTGGCTTGTCTACATGCGCGCCTCACGTGCACCCTCCGGTCGCTCGTTCCCTGTTGCAATTCATTTGCAACAGAAAATTCCCCCCACCCCTTGACGCCGCCCGGCGCCCCTGGGCAAAATGCCCGTTCCTAGATGCAAATGATTTGCATCTGGATCGGCCCGAGGTTCCCGGCCAGCCCATACGCACACCGTGCCCATCTACCGCCCCCGCCGCATGGCTCGCCTCCTCGCCCTGCTCGCGCTGGGCTTCGCGCTCTCCCCGGCCGCGCTGCCGGCGCAGGAAAAGCCCTACTTTGTCACCTACGACCACCAGCTCGAGGAACCCGGCAATCTGGAAATCTCCATCAATCCGGTGTTGGGCCTGCCCCGGACGGCCCGCGCGTTTCTGGGTTCCTCCCTCGAGATCGGCTACGGCGTGAAGGGTTGGTGGACCACCGAGGTCTACCTTGACGGCCAGTCCACGCGGGGCGACAGCACCGTTTTCACCGGCTGGAAATGGGAGAATCGTTTTCGCCCGCTCCTTCGCGAGCACTGGATCAACCCGGTTCTCTACATCGAATACGCGGACGTGAACGGTGCGGACAAAACGCTGAAGGAAATCGTAGGCTTCGACTCCGAGCGGGAGTTCAACTTACCCAACCGCGAACTGCGCCGCGAGCGCAAGCGCGAGATCGAAACGAAGCTGATTCTCTCCAGTAACTTTCGCGGGTGGAATATCTCCGAAAACTTCATCGCCGAAAAGAACCTGAGCAATCAGCCTTGGGAGTTTGGATACGCTGTGGGCGCGAGCCGCCCGCTGGCGCTGGCCGCCAGCTCGCGCAATTGCACTTTTTGCCGCGAGAATTTCCGTGCCGGCGTCGAAATTTACGGCGGCCTGGGCGACGCCCACAATTTCACCTTCTCCGGCGCGTCGCATTACCTGGCCCCAGTGCTTTCCTGGGAGCTGCCCGGCGGCGTCTCCCTTCGCTTCTCGCCGGCGTTTGGTCTGACCGGGCGCAGCCATCGTGTCTTGCTCCGCTTCGGTGTCTCCTACGAGGTCGAGGGCTTCGGCCGACGCCTGCGGCGCCTGTTCCGTTAGCGGGAGTTGCCCCGTGGAGAGCTGGATGAGCCATGCGCATCTTCGCTTGTTCGTGCTGGCCCTGCTGCTGGTCTGCGCCGGCGGTCTCGCCAGCCAGGACGCCCGCACGGCGCGCAGCTCGGATGCGCAACTCGCCGGCGCGCCCGCCAATGCCGCCGCGCGGAAGAATCCTTTTGAAGGCCGGCCCGACGCTGTCCGGGCCGGTCAGAAGCTCTTTCAGCGGCACTGCGCGGGATGCCACGGCCAGGACGCTCGCGGGAAGGGCAAAGCCCCTGACCTCCACTCCCCTGTCGTGCAAAACGCCTCGCCCGGCGCCCTGTCCTGGTTCCTGAAGAACGGCAACCTCAAGGCGGGCATGCCTTCATGGTCGCGCCTGCCCGACCAGCGCCTCTGGCAGATCCTCGCCTATCTCAAAACACTTGATTGAACGCTGCCTCTCTCGCTCTGGTCGGCAGCCAGCGCGCTGCGCCCCGCCGGGTGCGTGGTCGCTCGGTGCCGGAGCGGGTTCGGCGCGGCCCGGGGAAGGTCTAACCTGGACGCGTCTTCTCGGGGCGAGTCTGCAAACGGTCTAGGCGCTGGAAAAAGCGGCGGGCGCGGGCGAGGTCTTTGACGATTTGGGCGCGCAAGGCTTCCGGCCCGGTGAACTTGCGTTCATCGCGCAGGCGTTTCCAGAAGTGCACTTCCATCGGCCCGGCGGTGAGCTTCTCCGAAAAATCGAACAGGTGGCTTTCCACGCTGAGCCCCTGGCCGTCAAATGTGGGTCGCACGCCGACGTTTGTCGCCGAGCGATAGAGCCGCCCCGCCACGCGTGTCTCGGTGGCGTAGACGCCCCTTGCGGGCAGCAGCTCCTGCTCGGCCGCCAGGTTGAGCGTGGGAAATACCGCTTGCGAGCCTCGGCCGGTGCCGCGATGGATCTCCCCGCTCAGCGCGAACGGCCTTCCCAACAGCCGCGCCGCGTGCCCCACGCGGCCTTCCTGCACGGCCTGGCGGATGGCGCTGCTCGAGACCACCTCGCCGCGCACCACCACCGGCGGCACAATCTCCACGCCAAATCCGTGGCGCTTGCCCAGTTCGCCCAGCAACTTCACGTCGCCGCCCTGCCGGTGTCCGAAGCGGAAGTTCGCGCCCACCAGGATGGCGCGCAGGCCCAGCGCTTCCACCAGGATTCCGCGCACAAACTCCTCCGGCGAGAGGCGCGAGAGTTCCACATCGAACCGCAGCACGAGCGCCGCGCGCAGGCCCATTTCCTCCAGCCCGGCTAGGCGCTGGCCCAGCGTGGCGATCAGCGGCGGAGCGTCGTGCGGCCGCAGGACTTTGAGCGGATGCGGGTCGAAGGTCACTGCGGCGGCCAGCGCGTGCATGGCGCGGGCGCGCTCGGCCACGCCGCGCAGGATTTTTTGGTGTCCCAGGTGGATGCCATCGAAGTTGCCCACCGTCGCCACCGTCGCGGCTTCTCCCAGCCGCGCCCGCCATTCCGCCGGGGAATGCACTACCTCGAGCCGCATTAGAGCTGAACCTCAAAGCTCAGTCCGTCGTGGGCCAGTTGCACGTGCGCGAAGCCGCCGGCGCGCAGCCGGGCGTTGGTCTCCTCGTGGGGCAGATCGTGCGCGATGTGCGTGAACCACGCGCGGCGCGGGGCCAGCTCCGCCACCAGCGCCAGCGCCTGCTCCACGGTCTGGTGCATGGGGTGAGGCGTGTCGCGCAGCGCGTCCAGGATCAAGTCATCCAGGCTGCCCAGCAACTCCTTCGAAGATTCCGGCAGGCTGCTGAAGTCGGTGAGATAGGCGCCGCGGCCGAAGCGGAACCCGAGCACGCCCATCTCCCCGTGATACGCAGGCACGGGCACAATCACTGCGCCAAACGGCTCGAACGGCCCCTCGATGCGGTGCAGGGTCACCTGCGGGATGGTGCTCACCGCCGGGCTCCCGTCGAAGACGTAGGCAAACGTGCGCTGCAGTGTTGCCAGGGTCTCCGCCGAGCCGTACACGGGCATGCGCGTGTTCTGCCTCATGTTGAACGGGCGGATGTCGTCGAACCCCAGGATGTGGTCGGCGTGGCCGTGGGTGAAGACCACGGCATCGAGCCGGGTCAGGCCGGCGCGCAGCGCCTGAAAGCGGAAGTCGGGCGTGGTGTCAATCACCACGTTGCGCCCGGCGTGGGATAGCAGCACCGACGGTCGCGTGCGCTGGTCGCGCGGGTCGCTCGAATGGCACACCCGGCAAGGGCAGCCCAGCGTGGGCACGCCCATCGAAGTGCCCGAGCCGAGCACGGTCAGCCGCAGTGTGGCTTGTTCGGATGCGCCCGGGCGGTGGCTTGCGGGGCGGGAGGATGTTCCTCGAGGTGCATGGCGAGCAGACATCGTGCTCAGGACTTGGCTTTGGCCTTCTCTTGCATGGCCTGCGCGGCGGCTTTGGACATCTCCAGGAACGACATCTTCAGGCTCCCCAGCACGTCCAGCAGCAGGCGGTCGTCCTCCGCGGCCAGGTTGCCGTGGGTCTTCTCGCGCAGCGCGTCGAGCATGTCAATCATCTCCCGCGCTCCCTCCAGGTCCAGGACCGCCTGGCCGGTGCTCGGGTCGGCGTAGCCGCCCAGCAGCACGGCGGCGTTGCGCGCCAGGAAGTCCACCAGGATCTGAAAGCTGCGCGATGGCGCGACGGTTTCCGCCGCGGCTCCGCCGGAGCCAGCGCCGGCCAGCGGACTCGCCCGGCCGGCCTCGCCGCCAGCGGGCGCCTGCGGGGCCTTCGAGCCGGCTGCCGGCTTCAGCGCGGCCGCCGATTCCTGCTCGCGGCGTTCCTGCTCGATGGCTTCCTTGCGCAGTTCGCCCTCCGGCGTGAATGGCCGGCGATCGATCACCTTGAACGATTCGTCGTGCTTTTGGTCGGCCAAAGCAGAACCCCGCAGAGGAGAAAACGCTCAGGAGAACCGAATGGCCAGTGTAGCATCCGTGCCCTGTTTTGGCATGAAAATTCAGGCTCGACAATGCTTAGGGGATCTTGCCAGCATCTGCTGCCCCCCCGCGGGCACGGCGCGGAGAATCCCCGCGTCGCCCTCGTCCCGTGGCGCGGGTTTCGGGACAAATAATGCGGGTCTACTGAGAGTGCCTGAAACGATGTCAACTGCTGATCGCGTGGCTCGTACTTACTCAGGGACTCGGGCGTCCGGCCGACCTTGGGGCGCAGCGAGACGCGGCACGACTTGCTCGCTGCCGTTAGCGTGGCTTTTCCGGCAAGCCGAGAGCCAAGCGTGCCTGGAAGTGGGCCAGCGTGCGGCAGCGATCATGCTTTCCGCGCAGTTCCTCGCCAGAAGGCACGCAATAGATGTCTGGGACCACGCCGCGGCCTTCGAGCTCCTCGCCGCCGGGAAGAATCAGGCGTCCGACACCGATCTGCACGCCATAAAAGATTACCGTATCCTGGCCGGACCGGTGCGGGAAGAACCGCGCCACGGTCACCCGGCCAGAGGTGCGGTCGCCAATCACTTTGGCTCGGCCCGCGCGCTGAAAGTGCCGCGCAAAGATTTCGGCGGCGCTGGAACTTTCGCTATCCACCAGCACGAACATGGGGCCGCGAAACGCGTCATTGTGCGGCTTGATTTTCATCGGCTCGGTCTTATCCCGGCGCACTACATCGCCGATGACCGTATCGTCCCGGGTGAAATACCCCCCCGCCCAGGTGAGCGTGTCCACGCGACCTCCGAGATTCCCTCGCAGGTCTACGATGATTGCCTTGGAGTCTTTCACCTTTCCAAACAGGCGGCTGAAAAAGCCCTCGTCGATACCGAAGGATGGCAGACGCATGTAGCCGATGCCGTCTTCCCCTTTGTGGTAGGGATATTCCTCTTTCGCATCTGCTTCGATTTCACGAATGAGCTCCCAGAGATCTGTGCCGGTAGTCAGATCGGTAAGAAGCTTCCCCGGGATTACTTTGGCCGGGACGTGGATCTTCTGTACGGGCCCGTTGCCCCGCTGGATGTCCATCTCCATGGCCGTCACCGGACGTAGCGCGCGGAAGTACAGCATCATCAGGTCAAACGATTGCCGGTCGGCGTTGAAGCCGTTGACGCTGAGGATGCGATCGCCGAGCTGCAACCCTGCCGCGGCGGCGGCCCCTTCTTTTTTCAGCTCATAGATGCGGATTTCATCGCCGAAGGCCTTGGCTTCAAATCCGAAACGTACCTTGTCCACCCGCTGCGGCGGCAGGAATTTCGTGTGGGAGTCGTGCAGCTTGTCCACCAACACAAAAATGGCCGTCAGCATCTGGCTCACGTTGTTGGCCTTTTCAATTCGCTCCCGGGCTTGGTTCACCAGCTCAGGCCAGTTCAGTCCCTTCAGGCTGGGGTCATAAAAGTTTTTGTCGATATCGTGCTTCACTTCCATGAGTATCTGTTTCATCCGCTGGCGTTCGAAGGAGATCGGCACCTGCGCCCAGGAGCACGAACCGGCCAGCGCAACAACCAACAGCAGGAGGACCGCAACCTTGCAGCGACACCATTCTTGAAGGAAAGCTTTCATGTGATATTTCCCATTTCAATACTGCCTTTCTATAACAGTCGCCTTCTTGTTTCAAGCCCAGACCGCAGTGGCGGGCTTGGGGGCCATCGTGGCTCGTCGTGGCGGCTCCGATCGCTCATCAGATGCACATCATTCCCGCCGGAAACGCTGGCAGGATGGGCGGGTCCAACTCACCGCTTCCGGTACCAGCACCCCTCTCAGCCCTCCGCGCAGTGTGTATTGCCAGGTCGTAAATGCGCCGCTCAACAGCATTCTTTTCGGCTTTCAAATCGCAAATCGAAAACTCGGGTTCCCGTAGCGTCGCGCGAGCGGCATGTCCCCGGCTCAGGGCGCAATTTCTGTTTGACATCTCTTGCTCGCTCCGGTTATACGTCGCCGAATCCACATCTTGGAGTTTGTTGAAAGACTCCCAAGCGGTCATTCTGAGGAGCCCAAGGCGACGAAGAATCCCTCTTTTCTGACCTGCAAGGGCGCTTTTTCAACAAGCCCTTGAGCCACACTTGAGAGGGAGGACGCATGAAAATCGACAAGTTTGTGTGCCTGATGTCTTTTGCCTGCGCCTGTTTGATTCTTGCCCTGCCCATGACCCCGGTGACCCCTTTGCCGGTTCCCGGGCCGACGCCGGCCGATGGCCACACGATCCATGTGCTGGCGCCGCACCTGCTCGATGGCAAGGTGATGGGGCCCTACCACCACTACTGCAAGCCCGTTTCCGACACCATCCTCGAGTGCCTGGTCTACGAGTCCACTGACCCCAAAGCCCTGCTGAAGCAGGTGGAGTATTTCGTGGCCAAGTCGGTCAGCCGCGCCGTTATTCCCCTGGCCACCTGGAACAGGTTCTACCACGACCACGCCGTGGAGATCGCCGGCGGGCGCGTGCAGATTTTGGATGCGACACCCGACGAGGCCAAGAAGCTCGCCGAGACGGCCGCGCAGACCGACGGCATCATCTTCCACCTGTGGTGGCCCGACGACGCCAAGGCGCCCAGCGGCGTGGTCAAGCATGCGCAGGCCGTCGGGCACAAGCCGCGGACCAAATAGTCGCCGTCGGCTCCGAACTCGACGCATCGTCACACCCGCGCGGCGGGCCGGGCTTGTCAATTCTTTGCCTGTGCCGTACAGTGAGCAGTTACTCAGGAGCGAAGCCAAGCCGCTGTGTCGCCGCGTCCGGATCACCGCGCCCGCCCGCGCAAAGAAGCAGCCGCAAAGTCCCTCTCCGATGGACGTGGAATAGCCCGCGGAACCCCGCGCCCCCCGCGCCGCGCCCCTGCCCGTCGCGCGGGCACGCTGTTTGAGCGGCTGGTGGCCTTGCAGGCCCGCCTGCGCTCGCCCCGGGGGTGTCCCTGGGACCGCCGGCAGACCCACCAGTCGCTGCGCACCTACCTCCTTGAGGAAACTTACGAGGTGCTCGAGGCCCTGGACTCCGGCGATGACGCCCAGCTCGCCGCGGAATTGGGCGACTTGCTGCTTCAGGTCGTTTTCCACGCCCAGTTAGCGCGCGAGGCGGGCCGCTTCGATGTCCGCGACGTCATCGAGCACATCCACACCAAGCTGGTGCGCCGCCACCCGCACGTGTTTGGCCGCGTGCGCGCGAACACCGCCACCCAGGTGCTGAAAAATTGGGAGCAGCTCAAGGCCGAAGAGCGGCTCGCGCGCCGCGGCGTGTCGCAGGCCGCGGAAAAGGCTGCGCCGTCGCTGCTCGACGGCCTCCCGCCGGCCCTCCCCGCGCTGCTCGAGGCCTACCAGCTCACCCGGCGTGCCTCGCGCGTCGGCTTCGACTGGGACGATGTCGCCGGGCTGTTCGAGAAATTGCAGGAGGAGGCCGCCGAGCTCCGCCGGGCCCTCGGTCAGGCGGACCGGGTCGGCCTCGAAGAAGAAGTTGGTGACCTGCTTTTCGTGGCCGTAAATGTGGCGCGCTTCCTCGACATTGACCCCGAGATTGCTCTCAAGCAGGCCAACCGCAAGTTTTCGGCGCGCTTCCGCCAGATGGAGCAACAGGCGGCACGCCGCGGCCGCCGGCTGGGCGAGCTCGCCCGCGAAGATTTGGAATCCCTGTGGGAAGCTTCCAAGGTCAAAGCCTTGCCGGGCCAGGCGTCGGGCGGGCAAACGCCCGCCGCAAGCGGGCAAAGAAAAAGATGACCCGCGAGGAGACCACTGCAGCGCGCCGCGAGGCCGTGAGCGGCGAACTCAAAGTCCGCCATTGTCACGGCCTGGGCGAGTTCGAGGACTGCCTCGAGCTTCAGCGGCGCGTCTGGGGCGGGGCGGATATTGAGCTTGTGCCGCTGCCCCTGTTTGTCGTCGCCGCCGAGACCGGCGGGCAGGTGCTCGGAGCGTTCGCCGGCGAAACGCTCCTTGGATTTACCTTGGCCCTGGCCGGCGTGCGCGACGCCCGGCCGTTCCTCCATTCGCACATGACTGCGGTGCTCGAAGACTTCCGCGACCGCGGCGTCGGCCGGCAGTTGAAGCTCTTCCAGAGGCAGGACGCCCTGGCCCGCGGCATCGAGCTGGTCGAATGGACGTTTGATCCGCTCGAATTGAGAAACGCCTACTTCAACCTGGTGCGCCTCGGCGCCATCGTGCGCAGGTTCCTGCCCAATTGCTACGGCATCACCTCCAGCCCGCTCCATGGCGGCCTGCCCACCGACCGGCTGATGGCGGAATGGTGGCTGCGTTCGCCGCGGGTGATCACCGCGCTGGGCTCGGGGTCGGTGCGGCGCGCTGGTCCTACGGTGCGCATTCGCGTGCCCGCGGGGATTGACCTGATGCGCCGGGAGGATCCGGCGGGGTTGGCGCAGGTGCAGGCCGAAGTACGTCAGCAGTTCGAGCGCTGGCTGGGGCAAGGCTACGCCGCTACAGGCTTGGAACGCGCGCCCGACGGCGGCGATTATTTGCTCGAGCCCTGGCGCGGCCCCTAGCCGAGGCCATCTTCCTTGCCCGTCCGAGTTGTCTCGGCAACGGGATAGAAATTAGCCGGCCGGAGGACGTCGCGCCGGCTGAATCGGCGTGCGGCTCTCTCCGCCATGCGTCGCACAAGCTTTATAAGGTCGGGCCCTCGCCGCGGCGGGCCCGCCCGGGGAGCGATCCAAACCCATGCAAATCCGCAGGGTCACCATGCGCGAACTCCACATGCCGCTGGTGACGCCGTTCGAGACCAGCTTCGGGCGCATCACCGACCGCCGCATCTTGCTGCTCGAAGCCGAAACCCGCGCCGCCACGGGTTGGGGCGAGGTCGTGGCTGCGGAGGCGCCGTTTTACGCCTCGGAAACGACGGACACCGCCTGGCTCATCCTCCGCGACTTCATCTGGCCGGCGCTGAAGGGCAGGGAATTCGCCTCCGCCGCAGAGGTTTGGGGCCTGCTCGAGCGCATCCGCGGGCACAACATGGCCAAGGGCGGTCTGGAGGCCGCCCTGTGGGACGCCGAGGCGCGCGCCAAGGGCCTGCCGCTCTGGAAGCTGCTCGGCGGGACCCGCGAGGAGATCCCCTGCGGGGTTTCCATCGGCATCCGTCCCACGCTCGACGAGCTCGTCGCTGCGGTGGAAAAGGCGCTCGCCGCGGGCTACCAGCGCATCAAGATCAAAATCAAGCCGGGCTGGGACCTTGAGCCGGTCGCGCGGCTGCGGGAAAAATTTCCGCGCATCCGGCTGATGGTGGACGCCAATTCGGCGTACCGCCTCAAGGATACCCCGCTGCTCCAGCGCTTCGAACCCTACTACCTGATGATGATCGAGCAGCCCCTCGCCTGGGATGACCTCTATTCCCACGTCGCGCTCCAGAAATCTCTGAACACCCCCATTTGCCTCGACGAGTGCATCCACACCGAGGAGCAGGCGCGTGCCGCCATCGAGCTGGGCGCCTGCCGGATCATCAATCTCAAGCTCGGCCGCGTGGGCGGCTACACCCCGGCGCAGCGCATTCACGCGCTCTGCCAGGCGTCCGGCATCCCCGTGTGGTGCGGCGGCATGCTCGAATCGGGCATCGGCCGCGCGCACAATATCGCGCTCTCCACCCTCGCCGGCTTCTCCCTGCCGGGCGATGTCGCCGCCAGCCGGCGCTATTGGGCGGAAGACGTTATTGCCCCGGAGGTGGAGGTCTCCCCGCAAGGCACCATCCGTGTCCCTGCCGGGCCCGGCATCGGCTATCAGCCGCGTCTGGACCGCATCGAGAAGCTCACCGTGCGCAAGGAGAACCTCTCTTAGCCCGGTGAGCCGCCGCCCGCACCCCGCCGTTCTGGCCGGCGCGCTGGCGCTGATGGTGGCCTTGTGGTCGTTTAACTTCATCTTCGGCAAGGTGGCCCTGCGTTACTGGCCGGCGCTGGCCCTGGCGTCGTTTCGACTCATTCTCGCCGCACTGATCATGCTGCCCGTTTATCTGGCCCTCCGGCCGCGCCGGGCGGCTCTGCAAGCGCCGGAGAATCCGCCGGCGACCGTTTCTTCTGGCGACGACCTCTGGACCTTTGCCCAGTTGGGCTTTTTCGGTGTGTTTCTCAACCAGGTCTGTTTCACTGTCGGACTCAACTACACCACCGTGGGCCATTCGGCGCTCCTGATCGGCATGGGGCCGGTCTTCATCCTTCTCTTCGCGCGGCTGCAGGGTCTGGAAGCGTTGACACTCAGGAAAGTGCTGGGCATGGTCGTGGCATTCGCCGGCGTGATCCTACTCGTCTCCGAGCATGGCCTCAGCTTGCGCTCCGGCACGCTCCGCGGCGACCTCATCACCTTGGTTGGCACGCTGGCCTTCTCGCTCTATACCGTGCTGGGGAAGAAGGTCGCGGCGAAGTACGATTCCATCTCCATGAACGCCGGCAACTACTGCTTCGGCGCTCTGCTGGTCCTGCCCCTCGCTGTGCGCGAGGGCTTGCGCCTGACGCGTACCGCGGGCTGGGGCGCGATTCCCTGGCAGGGTTGGGCCGCGCTCGGTTACATGGCCGCTTTCGCCTCGGTGTTGGCCTATGTGCTTTACTTCTGGGTGCTCCGGCACATGACCGCCACGCGCCTGGGCGCTCTGGCCTACCTGCACCCCTTGCTGACCACCGGGATGGGCATTGCCCTGCTCGGCGAGAAGTTCACCGGACATCTGCTGGTGGGCGCGGCGCTGGTGCTGGGCGGGGTGTACGGCATCGAGTCGGGCCCGCGGGAGGATCAACCTGAAGGAAACAACCTTGCATGATTCATAGCTATAAGTTAATGGCCCGCCGCCGGCCTTCGGCCCTCGCTGCCGGGCCCCGCGCACCGGCCTTCCTCGGGTTTCCCCGGGGCGGTAGCCCGCAGCAGGGAGGTACGGGGCGTGGCCGGCCTGTGGTAATCTCCAGCGCGGAGGAAAGACCCAGCCAATGAACCCCGTCAAGACTCAGGACGCCCTAGGAAAGCGACGCATCGCCGTCATCCCCGGTGACGGCATCGGCGTGGACGTCACTGCCGAAGCCACCAAGGTGCTCCGCGCTGTGGCTGCCGCAGCGGGTCGCGCGCTCGAGCTTGTCGAGTTCGACTGGGGCGCCGAGCGCTACCTGCGCGACGCCGTCTCGCTGCCCGAAGGCGCCGAGCAGATGCTGCGCCGCGAGTTTGACGCCATCCTGGTGGGCGCGCTGGGCGATCCCCGCGTGCCCTCCATGAAGCATGCCGCCGATATCCTGCTCGGCCTGCGCTTCAAGCTCGACTTGTTCGTGAACGCTCGTCCGGTCGACCTGCTCGACACGCGCCTCACGCCCTTGCGCGACCGCACCGAGCGCGATATCCGCTTCATCGTCTTCCGCGAAAACACCGAAGGGCTCTACGTGGGTATGGGCGGCATCTTCAAGAAGGGTACGCCTGATGAAATCGCGGTCCAGGAGGATGTCAACACGCGCAAGGGCGTCGAGCGCATCATCCGCTACGCCTTCGACTATGCCCGCCGGCACAAGCTCACTCGCCTGTGCATGAGCGACAAATCCAACGTGCTCACCTACGGCCACGACCTCTGGCAGCGCGTCTTCGCCGAGGTGAAGCAGGAGTACCCCGACATCCAGTCCAGCCACTGGTACATTGACGCGCTGTGCATGCAGATGGTAAAGGACCCCGCGCAATTCCAGGTGATCGTCACCTGCAACATGTTCGGCGACATCATCAGCGACCTCGGCGCGCAGCTCGTCGGCGGCCTGGGCCTGGCGCCCTCGGGCAACATCAACCCGGAAAGCATCTCCATGTTTGAGCCGGTGCACGGCTCGGCGCCCAAGTACGCCGGAAAGAATGTCGCCAACCCGCTCGCCGCTGTCCTGGCCGCGGCCATGATGCTCGACCACCTGGGCTGGGCCCCCGAGGCCGCCGCCGTCCAAGCGGCCGTGCGCGCTTCGGTCCGCGAGCGGCAGTCCGCGCACGATCTGGGCGGCTCGCTCGGCACCCGCGAAGTGGGCGACTGGCTGGCCCACCACATCTCCAAACAGGGTGTGGCCAGCGCCGGCGTCTCCACCTGACCGGCACAGTCCCTTTACCCCCGTCCTGGCAAAGCTCCCAAAGCCCAACCACTCGCCCGCGTGGAAGTAGCTGCGCACAATGGGCCAGATGAACCAGGCGCGCCCGCGCCCCCCAAAAAGTCACCGACCAAGAAGTCGAGTCGCTGATCGGCAACCGGGCGCGGCGGAGCAGCGGATCAAGGAAGACAAGCAGGCGGTGCATTGGACCCGACTTTTCTGTCCTCGGTTCCATGGGAATGAAGTGCGTTTATGACTCAGCCTGTGCTCTAAGCTATGGGTACAATCTGGCGGGGCGGCGGACGAGCATGGGCGGCAGCTATGCGCAAACGGGGTTACCCAGCCCACTGGCCAGTGCCTCTTACAACGCCGCGAACCAGCTCACGCAGTGGGACGCGACGGCGTTCGCGTATGATTTGAACGGCAACATGACCAGCGACGGAGTGAACACCTACGTCTGGAATGCGCGCAACACGCTGGATTCGATGAACTCGAGCGCCAACCGTTTCGGGTATGACACGTTCGGCCGGCGAGCCACCAGGACCATCGGGGCCACCACAACCAGCTATCTGTACGATGGAGCCAATGTGGTGCAAGAGCTGGATGGGTCGCCTGCGGCTCGCCGCCGATGGCGACACGCTTCGGTTAACGGCGGCGCGTGCCGACTGCCAGCAGCGCTCCCATGACGAACCCGCCGATGTGCGCCCAGAAGGCCACGCCGCCGGTGGAATGGGCAGCGAGCGATCCCAGCCCGCTGAAGAACTGGATGAGGAACCAGTAACCCAGGATGACGAATGCGGGGAGCTGCACGGTGAAGAACAGGAACACCAGCGGCACCAGCGTCAACACCCGCGCCCGGGGGTACAGCACGATGTACGCTCCCAGCACACCCGAGATGGCCCCGCTCGCTCCCACCGCCGGGACCGTTGATTCCAGATTGGCCAGGGTGTGCGCCACGCCCCCCACCACGCCGCAGGCCAAGTAAAACACCAGGTAGTTGAAGTGGCCGAAATGGTCCTCCACGTTGTCCCCGAAGACCCACAGGAACCACATGTTGCCGATCAGGTGGAGGAAGCCGCCGTGTAAAAACATGCTCGACACCAGCGGCAAGAAGGCCTGCACCAGCGTGACCTTGTGACCGCTGAACACCAGCGGCACCCGCGCGGGAATCATTCCCAGCGTGTACAGCAGCTCCTGGCCGGCTCGCGGGCCCAGCGTCAGCTGGTAGATGAACGCAACGACGTTGGCCACGATCAGCAGCACCGTGATGATCGGCGTGGTCGCGCGCGGGTTAAGGTCTCTGAGCGGGATCATGCCCGTGGCCCCGGTGACTGGCCGGTTCGCCTCACTCCCTTAGCTCCCGGCCCGGCGCTCGAGCTCGGCGGGATCAAACACTGCCGGGTGGCGCTGGCCCTCGCGCATCAGCCGCTCGATCTCCGCCACCGGCCGGATTCCGCCGCGGGCGCCGACGGCGGTGCAGTTGAGCGCCGCGGCGGCACAACTGAACTCGAGCTGCCGGCCGAGCGGCCAGCCTTGCAACAGCGCATACACGAGCGCTCCGTGGAAGATATCGCCTGCCCCGGTGGTGTCCTCCGCCTCCACGCGGTAAGCCGCGGCGTAGTGGAATTGCTCGCCGTCCCAGCACACCGCCCCGGCGCGCCCCAGTGTAACCCCGGCGACGCGGCAGGCAAAGCGCCGGCGAATGGCCGGGAGCGAGCGCAACAGGTCCGCCTCGCCGATCAACCGGGCAGGGAAGTCGCGCGAGGCCATCAGGTAATCCACATTCTCAAGCAACGCTTCAACTCCGGGGTAGAGGTTGTCCACATCCGCGGTCACCGGTATGCCCGCCTCCCGCGCCCAGCCCGCCGCGGCCGTCGCGGCGGCGGTGTCGTGCCCGTCCACAAGCAGCGCCCGTGCGCGCACGATCCACTCGCGCTCCAACTCCTCGGGAAGAATCGTTAGCCGGGCGTCGCGATTCCACAGGATGGTGCGCTCCCCGCTGCGCTGGTCCACCAGGATAAACGCCGCCTGACTCCGGCAGCCGGGCACCTCCAGCAGGTGCGCCTCCACGCCCGCCCGGGCGAATTCGCGCCGCTGCAGTTCGGCTGCGTCGTCGTCGCCCACTTTGCCCACGTAGCGCGCGCGCAGGCCCCACATCTGGCAGGCGACCATGGCGCTGGCCACCTGGCCCCCCGGGTGCACCTCGGCGGAGAGGATCTCTACTTTGGAGTCGAAAGCTGGGAAGTGGGGCAGCCGCAGCAGCGTGTCGCTGGCGTTCAGGCCCACTCCGGTCACATCGGCGAGCGGAATTTCGGCGGCCATTGACGGAGCACTCTAATCCACGCGGCCGGATTTTCAAGCGCAAATCGCCCCGTGGGCGCGTCCGATAATTTGAACCGCCCGCCGCGCGAGTTAACATATCGCTCGGCGCCGCTCGCGGGCCCCTCCGTCTGCGCGCCCACAGCAGAAGCACTCCTTGAGCGCGAGGCAAGCAGCTGTCTCATGAATGGGTTCAGGGGGTCGCGGCTTCAGCCGCGACATCAGGAGGCCGCAAGAAACCAGGGCTTCAGCCCCTGAGGCCAATCTCTCTCGAAAGGCGCAGGCATTTATGAGATGGCTTCTGGTTCTTGCGGCCGGACAGCGATTGCCTACCCAAAGATCTCAACCAACGCCGCAATTGCCCCTACAAACCTGCCCGGGAATTTCCCTTTCCGGTGTTTAGCAATTGCGTACTCTGCGAGGCTGTGATAAGTAGGTTCGTTTTAGTTTTTACCGCTCCGCGGGCCCGCACGGCGGGCGCAGAGCGGTCGGCGTGCCGACACGCGCATGTCACTGAAAGAATCCGAGGCCATCATCCTGCGCTGCTATCCGCTGGGCGAGGCCGATCGCCTGGTGAGTTTCCTGGGCCGTTCCACGGGCCGGCTGCGCGGCGTCGCCCGCGGGGCCCGGCGGCCTCGCAGCCGCTTCGGCGCGGCGCTGGAGCCGCTCTCGCACATCCGCATCTGGTTTTACGAGCGCGAGACGCGCGAGCTGGTGCGCATCAACCAGTGCGAGCTGATTGAATCGTTCCTGGGCGCGCAGCGCGATTACGCCGTAGGCCTGGGCTTGGCTCTGGTCAGCGAGGTCACCGAAGCCGTGCTGCCCGAGCGCGAGCCGGCCGACGCCGCCTTTCGCCTCGCCCTGCTCACCGCGCGCATGCTCGACCGCCAGACCGGCCTGGCGCTGCCCCTGGCTTATTTCAACCTGTGGACCGTGCGCTTGGGCGGCTGGCTGCCGCAGCTCGACCGCTGCGCCCGCTGCGGCAGGGCATTCAGCTCCGAGCCGGCCTTCGGCTCGCCCATGCATTTCGGCCTGGTGTGCGCGAGCTGTCGGCTGCCGGGGATGCGCGCCATCTCCGCGCCCGGCCTGGCGCTGGCCTCCCTCATGCTGGCTGAAAAACTCGAGCGGCTGGCGGAGCAGGATTGGCCCGCAGCGCCGGCCGAAGAGCTCAACGCTTACCTGCTCGACCTCATCGAGCACCAGATCGAGCGCAAGTTGACCACGCGCCGCCTGATGGAATCGCGCCGGGAGACCCCTGCGTGAAAGCTAAAGTAAAACTTGAGATTCGCCCACGCGGCCCCTCCTTGCAGAAACTGATCGCCAGGCTGGAGAAGTTCTGGGCCAGCCGCGGCTGCGTCCTTCAGCAGCCCTACGACGTCGAGGTCGGCGCCGGCACCATGCACCCGGAGACCTTCCTCCGCGTGCTGGGCAAAGAGCCCTACCGCGTCGCCTACGTGCAGCCCAGTCGTCGGCCCGCCGACGGTCGTTATGGCGAAAATCCCAACCGCCTCTACAAGCACCTCCAGCTTCAGGTCATCCTGAAGCCTTCGCCGGCCGATATTCAGGACCTCTATCTGGCCAGCCTGCGCGCCATCGGCATCCATCTTCGCGAGCACGACGTTCGCTTCGAGGAGGACAATTGGGAGTCGCCCACCCTGGGCGCCTGGGGCATTGGCTGGCAGGTGCTCCTCGACGGCCTGGAAATCACCCAATTCACCTACTTCCAGCAGTGCGGGGGAGTGGACTTGGACCCGGTCTCGGTCGAGTTGACCTATGGCCTCGAGCGCATCGCCGCCTTCCTCCAGGGCGTGGACAACGTCTTCGACCTGCGCTGGTCGGAGGACAAGACCTACGGCCAAATCCGCCTGGCCGAGGAGCAGCAGTTCTCCGTCTATAGCTTCGAGCGCGCCGATCCTTCGACCGCCAGGAAACTCTTCGAGCTGCATGAGAAGGAGGCCGAGCGGCTGCTGGCCGGTTATCCCGCTGCCCGCGGCCAGGAGCAGCGCCGCTATCCCATCCTCGCCGCCTACGACCTTTGCTTGAAGTGCTCGCACCTTTTCAACCTGCTCGACTCCCGCGGCGCCATTTCCACCACCGAGCGCGCCGCGCTCATCGGGCGCGTGCGCCAACTGGCCTGCCGCGTGGCCCAGTATTACATCGCTCAGCGTGAAAGCCTCGCGCCGCGCGCGGCCGCTGCCGGGGCGGAGTCCTCATGAGCCCTGCCGCCAAAGCTGACCTGTTGGTTGAGATTGGCTGCGAGGAGATCCCCGCGGCCATGATTGCGCACGCTGCGGAAGAACTTCAAGTTACACTTGAGAAGTATCTCTCCACCGAAAACCTCCTCGCTGGTGCTTCGGTCGAGGCCTTCGGCGCGCCGCGCCGGCTGGTGGCCATGGCCCGCGTCGTTCGCCTGCGCCAGCCCGACGCCAGCCGCGAGATCACCGGCCCGCCGAAATCGGTTGCTTTTGATTCCAGCGGCCGGCCCACTCGGGCCGCGGAAAGTTTTGCCGCCAAGCAGGGTGTGGCCGTCGCCAAGCTCTACACCGTGAGCACTCCCCGGGGAGATTACCTCGCTGCCAGGCAACTCACCCGCGGGCGCCCGGCCGCGGAGATTCTCGCTGCGGTACTGCCTAGGGCCATGCAAGAGATCTCCTGGCCCAAAAGCATGTACTGGACCGGCGCCGATGGCCCGCGCTTTGCCCGCCCCATTCGCTGGCTGGTGGTCCTGCTCGGCGGCAAGCCCGTGCGCTTGCAATTCGCCGGTGTGCAGGCGGGAAGGGAATCGGCCGGCCACCGCTTCCTGGGCAGCTCGCGGATTGCCCTCGGTGGTGTGCGCGATTACGAGAAGAAGCTGCGCGCCAACTACGTTCTCGCGCGGCCCGCCGAGCGTGGCCGGAAGATCCAGCGCGAGCTGCGCGCGCTCACCGCCAGCAAGGGTTTGCGCGCCCACGATGATCCCGTCCTGCTGAACCTGGTCACCTATTTGAATGAATACCCCAGCGTGATCCTGGGCCATTTTGACGAGGGCTTTCTCGATCTCCCCGAGGAGATCCTCATCACCGTGATGCGCGATCACCAAAAATATTTCGCCGTTGAGCACAAGCAGGGCGGGCTGGCGCCGCACTTCCTGGCCGTGATCAATCTCGACGCTGACCCCAAGGGCCTGGTGCGCGCCGGGCACGAGCGCGTGCTGCGCGCCCGCTTTGCCGACGCGCGTTTCTTCTGGGCCGCGGACCAGAAATGTCGGCTGGCCGACTATCTGCCGCGCCTGGCCCACGTCACCTACGAGTCGCGCCTGGGTAGCTACGCCGATAAGGTCGAGCGCACGCGCGCCTTGGCCCGCTGGCTCGCGGAGCAGTGGTTTGGCGCGGGCATCCATCCCTCCAGCGTGGCCCAGGCCGACCGCGCCGCGGAGCTGGCCAAGTGCGACCTCGCAACGGAAATGGTTCGCGAGTTCCCCGAGCTTCAGGGCATCGTCGGTGGCCTCTACGCCAAATCTCAAGGAGAACCTGAGGAAATTGCTTGGGCCGTTTACGACCACTACCGGCCCGTGGGCCTCGACGACCCCATCCCGCGGAACCTCACCGGCTGTGCTGTGGCCCTTGCCGATAAGCTCGATTCCATCGTCGGCTGCTTTGCCGTGGGCCTGCTGCCCACCGGTTCGAGCGACCCTTTCGCCCTGCGCCGCGCCGCGCTGGGCGTGGTGAAGATCCTGCTCGAACGCGCGCTACCCCTCTCTCTTTCTGCTGCGGTGGCCGCCGCGGCGCGCGCCTTGCACAGCCATGCCCCCAAGCTGGCCGTATCCTCCGAGGCCCAAAAGCAGGTGCTCGACTTCCTGCTGGATCGCGCGCGCTACATCCTCCGCGAGCGCCTGGGCTTCGCCTATGACGAAGTCAATGCCGCGCTCGCCGCTGGCGGCGACGACCTGGTGGACGCGGTGAAGCGCCTCGAGGCTCTCAAATTGATCCGCCGCACGCGCAATTTCGAGCCTCTGGCCGTCTCCTTCAAGCGCATCCGCAAGATCCTGGAGAAGGCCGGGCCGGCGGACACTTGGCGGCTGCCCGCCGTCCGCCCGGAACTGTTCGCCGAGGAAGCGGAGAAGCGCCTGCATGCCGCCGCAGCGCGCGCCGCTCGCCAGGCCGGCGAGCACAAGCGTGCGGGAAACTATCGCGAGGCGCTTCAGGTGGTCGCCGAGTTGCGCCCGGCGGTGGATCAGTTCTTCGACGAAGTCTTGGTCATGGCCGCCGACGAGGCCGTGCGCAAGAACCGGCTCACGCTGCTGGCGGAGTTGTTGCGCGAGTTCTCAACCATCGCGGATTTCTCGGAGCTTGCCGCGGGGGAATCGCGCTAGCGGTGGCATCTAAAGCTTTACTTTAGATTCTGCCGCCCGACTTTTGCGCTCGATTTCCTGGCGGCTGCTGCGTGCGGTCGGCGCGCCGACGGCAAGTTCGTCGTACCGAAGCGTCGCGCCCGGCGATCTGCGCGGCGCAAAACAAACTTCTCACCCGAGGGTGCGAGTGAAATACGTCTACTTTTTTGGTGTGGGCAAGGCGGAAGGCCACGGCGAGATGAAAGACCTGCTCGGCGGAAAAGGCGCCGGGCTTGCGGAGATGACCCGCATCGGCCTGCCTGTGCCGGCGGGCTTCACCATCACCACTGCGGCCTGCGACTATTACTTCAAGCACAGCCGCAAGTATCCGCGGGAACTCGCCGCGCAGGTGCAAGCGAACCTGCGCCGGCTCGAGCGCGTCACCGGCAAAACCCTTGGGCACGCCGAGCGTCCCTTGCTGGTCAGCGTGCGCTCGGGCTCGGCGCGCTCCATGCCCGGGATGATGGAGACCATCCTCAACCTCGGCTTGAACCAGCGCTCCGTGGCCGCCCTGGCGCGCAACACAAAAAACGAGCGCTTGGCCTACGACGCCTATCGCCGCTTCGTGCAGATGTATTCCACGGTCGTCATCGGCCTGGCCAGGGATGAGCTGGAGGCCAAGCTGCGCGCCCTCAAGGCGCGCCTGGGCGTCCGGGACGATACGCTAGTCCCCGCCCAGGGCTGGCGCGAGCTGGTCGGCGAGTACAAGGCGCACTTCCGCGCCAAGACCGGCAAGGATTTTCCCGAGGACCCGCAGGAACAGCTCTGGGGCGCCATCGGCGCGGTGTTTGAGTCCTGGATGGCGGAGAAAGCAGTCACCTATCGCCGCGTGGAAAAAATCAGCGGCCTGCTCGGGACCGCGGTCAACGTGGTGCAAATGGTCTTCGGCAACACCGGAGACAACTCCGGCACGGGCGTCTGCTTCACCCGCGACCCCTCTACCGGCGAGAAGAGCTTCTACGGCGACTTTCTGGTGAACGCCCAGGGCGAAGACGTCGTGGCCGGCATCCGCACGCCCATGCCGCTTGCGGAAATGGCTCGTCGCATGCCCAAAGTTTATAAACAACTTGAACGTGTTCGCCGCCTGCTGGAGACCCACTATCGCGACATGCAGGACATGGAGTTCACCGTCGAGGACGGCAAGCTCTACATGTTGCAGACCCGCGTGGGCAAGCGCGCCCCCGCGGCCACCTTCCGCATGGCCGTGGACATGGTGCGCGAGGGCTTGATCAGCAGGGAAGAGGCCCTGCTGCGCGTGAAGCCCGAAGACATCGACCGGCTGTTCTATCCCGTGATTGATCAGGCCGTGCCCCGCAGCGAGCTCGCCAAGCGCTTCCTGGCCAGCGGCATCAACGCCGCCCCCGGCGCAGCCGTGGGCCAGGCCGTCTTCACTGCTGAGGAGGCCGAAGAGTGGGCCGGCCAGGGCCAGAAGGTCATCCTGGTGCGCCGCGAAACCAGCCCCGAGGATGTCGGGGGCATGTTCGTCGCTCAGGGCATCCTCACCGCTACCGGTGGCAAGACCAGCCACGCCGCTGTCGTCGCGCGCGGTTGGGGCAAGTGCTGCGTGGTGGGCTGCGAGAAGCTCGACATTGACTATGCCGAAAAACGCCTGCGCGCCAACGGCCGCGTCGTGCGCCAGGGCGACTGGATCACGCTGGATGGCAGCGAGGGCGCCGTCTATCAAGGCGAGATCGCCCTGGTGATGCCCCAGTTGCCCCCGACCTATCATACTCTGCTCGGCTGGGCCGATCAGATTCGCCGCCTCGGCGTGCGCGCCAATGCCGACACCGCCCACGACGCGCGCAAGGCCCTCGAGATGGGCGCCGAGGGCATCGGCCTCTGCCGCACCGAGCACATGTTCTTCAAAGACTTCGAGCAGCCCGAGCGCAGCATTGAGCGCCAGCTCGCCATCCAGGAGATGATCATCGCCGAAAATACCGAGGCGCGCCGCAGGGCCCTCGCCAAGCTGCTGCCGTTCCAACGGCGCGACTTCGTCGGCATCTTCAAGGCCATGGACGGCCGCCCTGTGGTCATCCGCTTAATTGACCCGCCCCTGCACGAATTCGTGCCCCACGACCCTGCGACGCAGGCCGAGCTGGCGCGCAAAATTGGCGTGCCCGTGGACGTTGTGGCGCGCCGCGTCGAGCAGTTGCGCGAAGCCAACCCCATGCTCGGCCACCGCGGCTGCCGCTTGGCCATCACTTATCCCGAAATTCTGGAGATGCAGGTCCGCGCGATCATCGAGGCAGCCATCGAATGCCAGAAACAAAATATTAAAGTATTACCTGAGATTATGTACCCCCTGACCCTGGATCGAAAGGAGTTGCGAATCCTTACCGATGCCACTCGCCGCGTTGCCGACGCCATCATTGCCAAGTCGGGGGTGAAGCTGCATTACTTGGTGGGGACCATGATCGAGCTGCCCCGGGCGGCCCTGCTCGCCGACCAGATTGCCGAGGTGGCGGAGTTCTTTTCCTTCGGCACCAACGACCTGACCCAGACGGTCATGGGCCTTTCGCGGGACGATGCCGGGCGCTTCCTCCCCGACTATGTGGACGAAAACAAGGCCGCCATATTTTCCGCCGACCCCTTTCAATCTATCGACACTGCCGGTGTGGGCATGCTCATCAAGTGGGCCATCGAGCGTGGCCGGGCCACGCGACCCAAGCTCGAGATCGGCATCTGCGGCGAGCACAGCGGCGACGCCGATAGCGTGAAGTTCTGCCACGAGGTGGGCATGGACTATGTCAGCGCGTCGCCCTTCCACGTCCCAATTGCGCGCCTGGCGGCTGCCCAAGTCGTCATCGAACAGCGTCGCGCGGCCAGCAAGCGCCGGGCAAACTCGCGCAGGCGGTAGATGCTGTCTCATAAATTGGTTTAGGGGGTCGCGGCTCTTGCCCTGAGCGAAGTCGAAGGGTCAGCCGCGACATCACAAGGCGGCAAGAAACCAGGGCTTCAGCCCCTGAACCCAATTTTGGCCGAGAGACTAAGGCATTTATGAGATGACTTCTAGTGTTCGGGCCCGTAAGTTCCTGGCATTTCCCCTTAGGGGGTCAGGGCTCTTGCCCTGAGCGAAGTCGAAGGGTCAGCCCTGACATAGAGCCTGTTAATCGCAGGGGGCTTCAGCCCCTGAAGCGAATCCTGGCCGAGAGGCTAAGGCGTTTATGACCTGAAGTTCGAGCGGCGCCTGAATCATTCCTTCGGAGAGTTTGTTCGCCCCCGATTGGGTCGGGACCTCCGAAGCGCAACCTCCGGGTGACTTTCACCGTGACCACACGGCGGCTGGTAATTGGCATTTGCGGCGGCACGGGCTCGGGCAAGACCACCATCACCGACCGCATCATCGCCGCGCTCTCCGAACAAAGCGTGCTTGTCATTCAGCAGGACCACTACTACAAGGACCTCCCGCACCTCCCCCTCGATGAGCGCGCCCGGCAGAACTTCGACCACCCCGACTCCATGGACACCCCTTTGCTGGTCGAGCACGTCCGCCGGCTACGCCAGGGGCAAGCCGTCGAGCGGCCCGTCTACGACTTCACCCAGCACCGCCGCCTACCGCAGACCGTGCGCCTCGAGCCCCGGACGGCCCTGATTCTCGAGGGCATCTTGCTTTTCGAGAGCCAGCCGCTGCGCGAGCTGATGGACATCAAGATTTTCGTGGATACCGACGCCGACCTGCGCTTCATCCGCCGGCTGGAGCGCGACATCCGCGCGCGCGGCCGCACCGTCGACTCGGTCGTCCAGCAGTACCTGACCACCGTCCGGCCCATGCACATGGAGTTCATCGAGCCCTCCAAGCGCTACGCCGACCTGATCATCCCCGAGGGCGGCTACAACGACGTGGGCATCGACCTGGTCATCCAGAAAATCCGCTCGCTCATCTCCCGGCCTTCCGCCGCCGGACCTCGGCCCTCCGCCAAAGCTAAACCGCGAGCCTAGGACGCGCAACCCTGCCTATGCCGTTATCCCTGCGCCCTCCGCATTTCCCCAATCCGCGCAATCCTCGAAAGAATTAAACCCATTTGTCCGCTTCGCCGACTATACAGATATGTGGCCGCAGGCCCGGTACTGGAGCCTGTCTTCCCACGATAGTTTCCGAGTGGGCGACAACTCGCCCAGAACCTCATTCTTTACGCTTCCCAGAACCCCGTTTGCGCTGGTATCGTAGATCGAGTCGCGCTCCTCTCGAAAGGAGGATGGGATGCGTTTTCAAAGACGCCAACTGCTTCGAACCCTGTCGTTTGCTTTCGGGTCGAGCTTCATCTGGAGTTGGAACCAACTCGGCATCGCTGCGCAGACAGCCATACAGCCAAAGGTCTCCCCTCCCCCTGCGGGGGCCGCTGTTCGTGATGGGATTGCTGGAGGAACGGAAATGGAAAAAGTGACGGGTATTGGAGGACTGTTCTTCCGAGCTCACGATCCGAAAACATTGGGGCGTTGGTACCAGCAACACCTGGGGATCTCGCTCACACCATCGAGCTACGAGGATTCCGTTTGGCAGCAAGAGGCAGGACCTACCGTTTTCGCTCCTTTCGAGGAGACGAGCGACTATTTCGGAGATGCCCACAAGTTCTGGATGGTGAACTTTCGAGTCCGGGATCTCGACAAAATGGCGGCCCAGCTACAAGCTGCGGGAATCGCGGTCAAGATTGACCCGCAGTCTTATCCCAACGGCCGGTTCGCCCGCCTGCATGACCCTGAGGGAAATCCGATCGAATTGTGGCAGCCTAAGGTTCCAGACACCAAAGGCTAGGTTGCAAAGCAGTTCAGGACTGTTTCTGGATTTCTCCTGGGTTGCGGCAGATGCGAAAGTGACCGAATTACTTCCGGCTTGCCGACGACCCGGGAGTTATCGCGAGCGGCTCACCGACCGTCAGTTATCTCGCTTCTCCTCCTCGAATTCGGATAGTGTCGCGAGAAAGTCGGAGGTGGCGTTCAGGTTGTACCCTGCGAGCTCCTTCATGAGCCACTGAATCTTCGGGGAGCGGTCCATACGGTGGCCGAATTTCTTCGACAGCCATATCGCCAGCGGGATAATGGCCAGTCCGAATAACAGATTGGCGAGCAGATAAGCGGCTCCGAGTGTTTTGTAAGCGTCTACCTGCAAAAATCCCTCTAGAGCGACAATCAGGAGTGGTGTCCAAAGGAGAGGCGCTAGCAGAAGCGTCCACTGGAAGTGACGGATATGTAGCATCCGAAGAGATTCAAGCTGCTTCTGGATGGCGGCAACCGGCTTGCTATAGTCGATGTAAAGTGCGAGCCGAATCTGCTGTATCAGCAGAATCAAGGTTGCAATCTCGAACAGGTCCAGGGCGGCAGCAGGTACCGCAAACCGCACCATCGCAATGTGGTCGCCGATGAAGGAGCCAAGTACGATGATGACGGCAAGCGCGATGACCGACTCCAATGCCAGGAAAAGGGCCAGGCGCTGCAATGCGGACCGCGCGCGGTTCATTTTTGTCGCGCTTAGAAGCTGACGGGTCAGGCGGATGTTCACTTCGAGCTTACGATCGTGTTCCGCCCACTTCTGCTTGAGTTCATCCAGTTCCATCATGTCTCGGTCCTCGAATTAGCCTGGGATTCAGTCTGGCCAGTTCCCCGAAATTCCTGCTTCATCTTGCTTTTCAATCTGCTTATCTTCGTTGCCACGTTGGTTTCACTGATGCCCAGCACTTCCGCGATTTCCTGGTAGTTGTTCCCGTCCAAATAGAGCAGGACGAGCGCCTTGTTCAGCGGGTCAAGTCCGTCTATGAATTCGTAAAGGAGCCGTATTTCTTCTGGCTGATTCTTCGTCTCATCGATCGCTTCCAGAAGATGCTCCTCGTCGGAAATGACATACCGTGTTCGTCTGTTCTCGCGGCGATAGAACGAAATCGCAACGTTGAGGGCGATCCGGTACATCCAGGTGGAAAACCGGTAACGCTGGTCGAACTTGCCGAAAGATCGCCATAGCTGGATGATGATCTCCTGCGCCAGATCGTCCCGGTCGTCGCGGTTCCTGCAGTACGAGTTGCAGACCTTGTAGAGGATTTTCTTGTGCTGATCAACCACGGTCTGGAACCTTTCCTGGAGTTCTGGTGTGGTCATCCGCTCCCTTACGTTGCGTCCGCTGCTGTCGCAGCGTGTGCTGTCACCCTGTTATTCGCGCCGGCACTGAAAAAATCACAGCCGGGCCCGCATTTCCCCCGGGATATGCTGCAAAATGGCCCCGGAGCTTCGAGTCTGCCCGCCGTGGCTGGGGTTGGGTCAGGAAAAGGCACAACCTTTGGACGCCTGGCGCTAGGTATCAGTTGGCCGGGCCTCCCCGCCGGCATCCCTGAGAAGAGTACGCTCAACAAGGGGGGCAATAAGGTCAAACAGGCCCGCCGAGCGTAGGCATTGATATCACAGTACCTCGGCTATGCCGGATTCGGGGGCGAATTGAGCCTTTGGCTCACCTGACTGGTGCGCTGCCGCGACCGCTCCGCCTGATCGGGCGCAAGGGACTTGGGATTATGCCCGGATCACGGGCCACTCGGAAGCAATTCACATGGACGGCGAACGGGCTAGTCGTAGAGGTATCCCCGGCCAGCGCGAGATCGTACTCTGAAAATCTTCCTCACGGGCCACTCCCTCCGCTGTGGCCTAAGCACTCCGCCTACGGTGTCGCAGGCCGCCTCTTCGGGAGTGGCCGGTGAGAATCAAAGCATGCGCCCAAACCGTGCTATGCGAGCGCCCCCCAACCACTGATGGTCTAGCGGTCTTTGGATACGTCTAATATAAGCGAACCAGTGCGCGCAGGAGTGGAATTACTTCCTTGCCTAATCCTTGCCCTCAGATGAAACGCCTGCTTGGTGGAGAGCCCTCACGCCGCCCAGTAGTGAAGCCGGTCTGCCGGGGCGGAAGCGATGTCGTCCATGCCTCAGTCGCGAAATCCGCTTGACAAGATCTTGGCGGTTCCTTAGAATTATAGTTCTAGAATAGAAGTATATAATTCTTTTTTAGAACTATGCGCTATGCCCAATTCTGTGCACTCGCTCGCGCTGCCGAAATTCTTGGGGAACGGTGGACGCTGCTTATCATTCGAGAGCTTCTGATCGGTCCCAAGCGGTTTAGTGATTTGCGAGCCGGGCTTGATGGAGTCAGCTCCAGTGTTCTTGCTAAGCGGCTCGCTGCACTCGAGCGAACTGGGCTTGTGCAGCGCAAGGAATTGGAGCCGCCTGCGGCGTCCACTGTCTATGAACTTGCCTCCGACGGCCGCGCCGCACAGGCTGCCGTATTCGAGCTCATCCGTTGGGGTGGCCGATTCCTCTTCCCGGTGCGCCGGGGGGAGCGTTTCGATCCCCATTGGTTGGTCTTGGCGCTTTCGGCTTGTGCCCGGGTGGAAGAGACTATGGCACACACATTCCAGATCCGAATCCCCGCGGGAAAGAAAGAAGTCTCCATACATATCGCGGGCGGGCGCACGGGCACCACTGTCAAGGAAGGCATCGCGCCAGCCGAGGTGACGATCGTCTCAGACCCAACAACTGTGCTTGGTTTGATGGCAGGTATGGTGAGTCCTGAGGATGCCATTCAGAAGGGTCAAATCCGGGTTGAAGGGAACGCTAATTTGGTCCCATTGATTCCGCAGTTTTTCGAGACGAGTCCAAGACAAAGAGTGTGAGTACCTCGCTTGGAGATTGAAGGAGCTAGACCTTGGCCTACGACGAAAAGTTGGCTGACCGCGTCCGGAAGATTCTGACAAGCCGCAAGGGATTCGCGGAAATCAAGATGATGGGAGGCCTGTGCTTCATGCTCCGCGGCAACATGTGCTGCGGCGTGTTGAAGGACGACTTGGTCGTTCGTGTTGGCCCTCAGCGGTACGGCAAGGCCCTAGCTGAGCCCCATGCCCGTCCTATGAATTTCACTGGCCGTGTAGTCAAAGGGTTTGTGTTTGTGGGTCCGGGTGGGTATCGCACCGATCGGGCTCTTCAGGCCTGGATGATGCGGGCCACCGATTTCGTTCTGTCGCTTCCACCGAAGCGTCGTTAAGAGGACGGTTGGCAGTGCCGGAAGTTTCCGAGGAGGTCTTGGCAGGGCAGAATGTTCGGATGTTTCAATTCAAACCCAAAACAAAGGAGCCAACAGTGAGTGCCAAAGAGCAATTCGGTGCCAAGGAGCAATTTAGTCTCAAGGAGCAATTCATCGGAGCGTGGGAACGTGAGTTTCCTACCACGCTCAAGGTGTTGAAAGCATTCCCAGCCAGCCAGGTCGATTTCAAGCCGCACGAGCGTTCCATGCCGGCCAAGCAACTGGCCTGGCTGTTCGTTCAAGGGCAGATCTGCATCGAGCAAACGCTAGACGGCACACTGACCATGCCCCCCAAGTTGCCGGCTGCTCCTGCCAAATGGGAAGAAATCGTCCCAACCTACGAGAAGTCTCACGCGGAACTGGTGGAGAAATTGGGCAAGGCCAGTGAGGCCGACTTCCTCAGCACGATGAAACTCATGGTGGGCCCGGGGAAAATGGCAGACGTACCGAAGGTCCAGTGGTTCTGGTTTCTGCTTTCTGACGCCATCCATCACCGGGGTCAGTTCTCCGTCTATTTGCGGATGGCCGGAGGCAAAGTGCCGTCGATCTACGGACCCTCAGCAGACGAACCCTGGATGTGAAGCATTGATCGGGTCGAATGTAACGATAGGGAATAACAGGGGAAAGAGTATCGCCGGGATGCCAAAACGCCCGCGCTAAAGTGAGGATATCGTGGGGCGTGTTAGAATGCTCCTCATGCGTGGAGTGCGCGAGGGTGTGTTCGTGTTCGCGTGTTCGCTGTGCTTCGTTGTGGTCCCGCAGAGCCACGCTCAGACCCCGTCGGCGGCGGAAGAAATTCCCCTCGAACGGTGCGACCGCCTGCCCGTGGTCACCGTAAAGATCGACAAGACGGATATGCGATTCCTCGTGGACACGGGCGCCACGACCATGTTGAATTTGAAATCTTTCTCCTCGGGCCGCTCGAAGCGCATCAGCATAACTTCATGGAGCGGGACCGCTGCTACCAGCGCGCGCGAAGTGTCGTTGCCCGAGCTGGCCCTCGGAAATCATCGCCTTCGCGATCTCAAGTTGCCGGCCATTGATTTGAGCCCCATCGGTAACGCTTGCGGTGGCCGGATTGATGGCATTCTGGGCGTGGACCTTCTCGACAAGATGGGGGTGACGATCGACCTCAAGCGGCAAGTAGCCTTGCTCGGCGCGCAACCTGTCGACGTGAAGGCGACATTCGACCAAATGGAAACCGCGATGCGCCCATGCATGACGGCCTTCCGGCTCGGAAAGGCAGAAGAATTGGAGCAATGTTTCGACGCGGAGATCGTGCTTTATACACCGGAAGGAGAGTTTCGGGGCCGCCGGCAGGTCATGGACTATCTGGGCCGCCGTTACTTCCAGTTCGCACCGAATCTCCGGTACGAGATGACACCGCATGACGTGCAGGTCTACGGAGATGCTCTTTGGTATTCTTACGACTACGTGATCGAGTCTCCCAAAGACCACATAGTAGGGCACGGGATGGCGATGTGCCGTATGAGCGATGGGCGCTGGCGCGTGCTCAACATGCATAACTCCTGGCTCGGGCAGGAGCCAAAGCCGTAGTCCTGAGAAAGTTAGCACTCCTCGGCTCTTGCACATCCGGGCCTGCCCACGCTGGAGCGATAGAGACGACCGGCGTGGGGGGAGACGCCGGTCGCGCGGCGGCACTCGCGGCGAACTCTTCCGGCGTCAGATACCTCAGGGAACTATGCGGGCGTACCGTGTTGTAATCCACCCACCAGGCTTCGATCACCTCCCGTTTCGATTTGGCGTGCCACGCAGCCCGCAGGCGGGACGCAGCCTGGCTGGTGGAGCCAGCGACATAAGCGAGTGAAACCCAGATAACCGTGGGTAGAATCGCCAGGACAACTAGATCCGCAGAAGGCATTTGTGAGGATTGTACCTCACGAGTCTCAGCTGCAGAGTGCTCACGTAGTGTTTCCTCAATTCCCGATAAACGCGCTATACGTAGAAGTGCTCGCCAATGTCCCCGGGAACTCCCGTTCGGGGAAATTGCTGGGCCAAGCCGCTCTACCTGGACCACTCCCCATCGACTGAAGGCCACCCTCACCCTGAATCAACAGTGGCTTCGGTCCCGAAGTCCTGGGACGGGGCCAGTGCCAGTGCTTTCGAATGCCGTTTTACAAGTTGAAAAAAAATGCGCCAAACGCGCAATCAATTCTTGCAATTTGCGCTAGGCTGAATTGTCCCGAGCGAAGTCGATCGCAGATTCCGACCCTTTCGGAAGGGACCAGGTGAGAATCTCAAACCGCAGCGACGGCACCCAGAGTCGGGCGCAACGAACAGGTCTCCGCGCTCTCGGCGCACCTCTGCGCACTCTGCGTTCATCTTCTCGGCCCTCGCCAGGCTATGGGACCAGCAAGGATGCGCAGTTGCCCCTGCCCGCGCCCGCAACGAACTTCCAGCCTCGAGTTTTCAGCCTCCACCCTCGGGAACTCGTAAGTCCTTTGCAATGCATAGATACGAAAAATGCGCTCGTAAGCCCTTTAGAATGCATGGATACAAATTTATTGGACTTAAAGTCCTTTAGAATCCATGCTTACAAAAAACACCCGGGGGGTACCCCCTCCTCGCCGCCCATTTTCTTTGGCGCCCTGCCTGTTTATCTTGCTGCTCGCTGCCGGCCTGCAACGATCGCACGCGCCCGCTCGCAGCCGAGAGAAGTAAGTGGTTCCGGCTTATGTCGGCATCTTGAGGAAAAAGTACAGCCCCAGAAACGCGAAGATGGCATCCGGCGCCCAGCCGGCCAGCAGCGGCGGCAGTTGCCCCACCGCGCCCATGGCCTCGAACAGCGACGCGGTGGCCCAATAGACGATGCTGATGGCCACGCCCAGCGCCAGTCCTCCCACTGCGCCTCGTGTTCCCACCAGGAACGCGAACGGGATCGCCAGCAGGGCAATGACCGGCGCCATCAGCGGAAACGCCAGCTTCTTGTGCCACTGCACGGAGAGCCGGGCCACGTCGAAGCCGGCCTGCTGAAGCTCGCGGATGTACTGCCGCAGCTCGCGCCAGTTCATCTGGTAGGACTGGCGCACCTCGCGGTTGAAGTAGCTGGGCGGTTCGCTCAGCTCGCCGAGCGCGGTCACCCGAAACGGCATGTAGCGCGTCACCCTGCGCCCCTCGAAGTCGCGCACCCAGCCGGCTTCCAGGATCCAGGTCATCTGTTGCTCTTCCCAGTGCGCCCGGTTGGCAAAAATCCGCCGGCGCATCTGGAAGGTGGTGGGGTCGAGCTCGAAGACGTTGAGCCCGCCGAACAGGTTCCGGTCGGGGTCGAACAGCTCGTAGTTATACACCTTGAAGCCTTCGCCGAAGATCCATTGCCGACGCGGCTGGTAAAACGTCTGCGCCGGGCGGCCCTTGATCTGGTTGCGCAGGGCGTCCTGACGCTGGTTGGCGTAGGGCAGGTAAGTTTCATCCAGCACGACAGCGGCCGCGGCCAGCGCCAGCCCCGCGGCCAGCAGCGGCAGCGCCAGCCGGTAGAGGCTGACTCCGGCGGCCTTGAACGCCACGATTTCGTTGTTCTTGGTCATTACGCCCAGCGTGACCAGAACGCCGGCCAGCGCGGCCAGCGGCGTGAGCTGGTACACCAGGAAGGGCACCAGGTAGCGGAAGTAGTTCGCCACCACCAGGAACGGCGTGCGCTGGCGCGCGATGTCGTCCAGCAGCTCGAAAAAGGTGAAGGCCTGGAACAACACGATGAAGCCCGCCAGTACGAGCAGAAAATAGAAAAAGAAATTGCGCAGTACGTAGAAATCCATCAGCTGCGGGAAGCCCGCCGCGCGCCCCAGGCGGAAGGGCGGCGCCGCCCGCCGCGAGCTCACCGGGGCGATGAGGATGACGTTCTGCTGCGCCGCCGGCCGGGCATGGCCGTCGCGCCGCCAGGCGGTCAGCGTGGCCGCCCAGCGGGCCATCCAGCCCTCGCCGCGCGTCTGCTCCAGGCGCGGCAGCAGCGCGAGTCCCAGCAACCCGGTCAGAAGATTGGCTGCCCAGATGCCCGCGGCGGGCGTGAGTTTTCCCTGCCGCGCCAGCCCGCTGCCAGTGATGAACAGCAAGTAGTAGCCGCATACCAGCAGCAGCGCGACAAGAAAGCCCGCCGCGCGACCCCCGCGGCGCGGCCGCGCCCCCAGCGGCACCCCCAGCAGCGCAAACACCAGGCAGGCCACTGGGAACGCCAGCCGGCGGTGCGCCTCCACATGCGCTTCGCGCCAGCCCGGCCCGTGGTCGGCCAGCAGCTCGCCCAGGGAGCGTTCCGCGTTGGCCGGCGGCAGCTTCCGCGGCGGCGCATTGTCCTCCACCTCGATGGGCCAGTCGCTTTCTCCGAACGTGGTCACCGCATAGCGCTCGGGCTCCCGGCGCGAATACTCGTGCGTGCTGCCCTGGCGCAGGTGAAACTCCAGCTTGCCCTGCTCCCGGTCGGCGATTACAATGGCTTCCTCCGCCAACGTCAGCCGTGGACCGCTCTCCGCGCTCGATTCCGCCAAGAATACGCCCTGCCAGCGCGTTCCCGCCGCGGCCACGTCTTCGACGTAGAGCACCAGGTGCGGGAAGCGCTCGTCAAACACTCGCGGCTGCACCTGAAACGAGGCCTGGGCGGCGCGCAGGCGCTCTTCCAGCGCGCGCAGGGCGCGGCCCGCGGCGGGCCCCAGCCACAGCGTCATGGCCAGGGTCAGCAGCGCGGTGCCCAGCGCCAGCGTGCCCACCGGCACCAGCAGCCGCCGCAGGCCGATGCCCAGGGCATTGAGTGCGATCAGCTCGCTGTCGGCGGACATCCGCCCCAGGCCGATCAGCACGCCGATCAGCACGGCAATGGGCAGCGTGAAGGCCAGCACGCCGGGAAAGGTGGTCAGGAAGAGCAGCGCCACGCTGCCTGGAGAAGTGGACCGGCGCACCACCAGCTCCATCAGCCGCACCAGTTGCGGCACGAAGAAGACGAAGCTGAATACCGCCAGGCCCAGCAGGCCGTGGGAAAAGACCTGCCGGCAAATGTAGCGATCGATGATTCGCATCGCTTGGGCTTGTCATTCTAGCACGGGGCCAACGGCCCCACGGGAGACTCCGTCCGGATGAACCGCGTCCACCTGGTCCTGCTCTGGCATATGCACCAGCCGCAATACCGCGACCCGGCCACCGGGCGCTACGCCTTGCCGTGGACGCGCCTGCACGCCCTGAAGGATTACTGGGGCATGGTGAAAGTCCTCGAGGAGTTCCCCGCGGTGCACGCCACCTTCAATCTCGTGCCCGTGCTCGGCGCGCAGCTCGAGGAGTACGCCAGCGGGTTGTTCGACGAGCCGTGGTTCGACCTCGCCTTCCGTCCCGCCGAGGAGCTCACCGAGGAGGATAAGGAAGAGTTGCTCGTGCGCGCGTTCCAGGTGAACTACGAAAACCTGTTGCGCCGCTGGCCGCGCTACGTCGAGCTGTTTGAGTGGGCCCAGCCGGTCGCGGGCCACTCGCCCGCCGCAAAGTTTGCCCCGCGCGACTGGCGCGACCTTCAGACGCTCTCGCAACTCGCCTGGATGGACGAGCACTGGCTGGCCGCCGACCCCGTCGTGTCGCGCCTTGCCGGCAAAGGCGCCGACTTCACCGAGCCGGACAAGCAGTTGCTCCGCTCCAAGCAGCTCGAATTGCTCGCCCAGGTGCTGCCCGAATACCGCCGCGCTGTCGGGCGCGGCCAGATCGAGCTCTCCACCACGCCGTTTTACCACCCCATCTTGCCGCTGCTTTGCGATACCGATATCGCCTCGGCGGCGAATCCCTCCACTCCGCTGCCGCAGCCCGCCTTCCGCCATCCCGAAGACGCCCGCGAACAATTGCTCCGCGCTCGCCGCTACCACGAAGGAGCCTTCGGCCGGCCCCCGGCGGGTCTGTGGCCGTCGGAGGGCTCGGTGTCGGACCAGGCCATGGGGCTGGCCGCGGAGATGGGCTTTCGCTGGTTTGCCACCGGCGAGGGCGTGCTCGGACGCACCCTGGGCATCGGCTTCGGCCGCGACGCCGCAGGTGTGCCGGCCCATGCCGAGCGGCTCTATTCGCCGCTGCGCCTGCGCCAGGGCGGGCGTGAAATCACGGGCATCTTCCGCGACCGCTACCTCTCCGACCTCATCGGCTTCGTTTACAGCCGCATGGACGCCGCGGCCGCCGCGGAAGACCTGCACCGCCGCATCCGCGCACTCGGTGAGCGCGTGCAGCTCGATCGGCCCCTCACTGTAGCCATCATCCTCGACGGGGAAAACGCCTGGGAGTACTACCCCGGCAACGGTCGCGAGTTCCTCCGGCAGTTCTATCGCCGGGTGGAGCGCGACGCGGACATCCGCGCCCTCACGGCCTCCGAGGCCCTCGCCGCCGCAGGTGAGCTGTCCGCGGTCGAGCACATCTTCCCGGCCTCCTGGATCAACGCCAACTTCGATGTATGGATCGGCCACCGCGAAGACGTTGCCGCTTGGGAGCTCCTCCGCGAGGCGCGCGCCTTTTATGCCCGGGCCGAAGAGAGCCGGGCCAAAGGCGCCCCCGACGCGCCGAGCGAGCGGCAGCTTGCCGCGGCCTACGAGTCGGTGCTGGCGGCCGAGGGCAGCGACTGGTGCTGGTGGTACGGTCCGGAGCACAGCTCAGCCAATGATGCCGAGTTTGACGCGCTCTACCGCAAGTTCCTCACGGAAATCTATGTCGCCCTGGGTGCCGAGGCGCCCGATGTGCTGGCCGAGCCCATCAAGCGCCAGCCCGAGCGCGCCGAGGTGGCGCCGCCCTCCGCCTATCTGAAGGTGAGCGTGGACGGCCGCGAGACCTCCTACTTCGAGTGGCTCGGCGCGGGCCTGTACTCCGCCGACCGCCGCCGCGGCACGATGCACGGCCGAGCCTATTTCTTGCACGAGTTGCGCTATGGCTTCGATGAGCAGTTCTTCTACTTGCGCGTGGACCCCCTCTGGGAAACTCTGGCCGACCTCCGCGAGTGCGAATTCCGCGTCACCCTCCGCGCGCAGGAAGAATTGCGCCTGGTGGCGCGCATCCAGGACGCTCGGCTGGCCGGTTATGCGCTCGAATCGAAGGAAGACTCGCTGCTGGGCCCGCACGAGCTGGTGGCGGTGGCCTTCGACAAAATCCTCGAGGTGGCCATTGCCCGCAAAATGTTTGTGCTCGGCGAGCGCACATCCCTGGCGCTGAGCGTGGCCCTCTGGCAGGGCGGCCTGCCCATGGACGTGCTGCCGGCCGAAGGCTGGTTGGAAGTGCATCTCGGCGCGGAAGCCTTCGCCTGGCCCGGAAACTGACGGTGACAGTTCGGTACGATCCTCGCGCCCGGGACCCCGCCAGCGAGCCGCGGCCGGGTGAGCCTAGAACACCGCAATGGCCAAGTCGCGGGGCCGGCTTCCCACGTGGATCATCGTCAGCAGGCTCTGCGTGCGCACGCGGATCACGGCCAGATCGTTGGAAGCCTCGTTGACCACCAGGAGCAGATTTTCTTCGGGATTGAGCCGGCAGATGCCGGGCGACTGCCCCACCGAAATCGGCCTCAGCATGCGCCGCTCGCCGATCAGCACGGGCATCACTCGGCCCGCCGCCGAGTCGGAAACGTAAAGCAGGCTGCCATCGGCGGTCAACACGCCGTGGGACGGCGCCGAGCCGAGCACCATGGATTCGACCACCTCGGTCGTCCAGGTGTTCACGACTTCCAGGCCGTGCGATTCGGGCGCGGTGACGTACAGCTCGCCGCCATCGGCCTTCAGGATCAGCTCTGCGGGCGTGCCCGCCACCGGCAGGTTGGCCAGCAGGACTCCCCGGCGCAAGTCCACCGCCGAGATCTGCTGCGAGCCTGTGGCGGACACAAATGCCGTCCGGCTGTCCGGCAGGACGACCACCTGTTCGGGATGGCTGCCCACGGGGATCGTGGCCACCGGCGCCAGCGTCGCCGCGTCATAGAGCGCGAGAGTGTTGTCCTCCCGGTTGGGCACCAGCACCAGCCGCCCGTCGGGAGTCACCCGCGCCAGCCATGGCCGCCGCCCGGTGCGGGCGCGCGCGACTATCTGGCGGGTGGCGCAATCAATCGCCACCACCGTCGCCGAGCCCGAAGCGGCTACGTAGGCGCGCCTGCCGTCGGGAGAAAAATCGAGAGCATAGGGCGCCGTACCAACCGGGATGCGGGCCACGACGCGGTCGTGAGAAGCGTCAATCACCCAGGCATAGCCGCCCTCTGTGCTCACTCCCCAGATCTCTTTGCGTGTGGGGTGGGCGCGCAGTCCGGTTGGCGTCGGCCCAACCAGGATGCTGCCGGTTGCGGCGAGCCGCACAAGGTCCACCACGGTGACGCTGCCTTCTCCGGCGCTCGCCACGTAGGCGCACAGGCGTAGCCCGGGGCGCAACACGGTGGGGCGGTGCTCCTTGGCTACTTGCACCGCGGCGCCGGCAAGCAGGACCGCGGCCACAAATGCCAGGCGCCGATTGAGCTTGCGCATCATGGCTTGCCGCGGAGATGCGGAGAGCCCGGAGGAATCAGTGGAGCCAATGGAGGGAATGCAAGTGGAGAAGCTAGAGGACTGGAAAGGTGCGGGCTCGGCTGCATTCGTAGTTTACCTAGCCGCCCGGCGTTTCTCGCCAATCCTCCAACCTCTAATTCACCGTCCGGTGCAGCACAGCGGCGATCTGCCGGACTTCGTTGGTGAGCTGCTGGAATTCGTCGGGCAGGATGGACTGCATGCCGTCGGACAGCGCCCGGTCGGGCTGGTGGTGCACTTCGACCAGCAGGCCATCGGCGCCCGCGGCCACCGCGGCGCGCGAGAGCGGTAAGACCTTGTGGCGGCGCCCGGTGCCGTGGCTCGGGTCTACCAGGATGGGGAGATGACTCCGGTGCTTCACCGCCGGGATGACGCTCAGGTCCAGGGTATTCCGCGAGTGGTCGGCGAAGGTTCGCACCCCGCGCTCGCACAGCATCAGCTTGTAGTTTCCCTCGGACAGGATGTACTCCGCGGCCATCAGAAACTCATCCAGCGTAGCGGACATGCCGCGCTTGAGCAGCACCGGCTTGCGCGCGCGCCCCGCGCGCTTCAGCAGCGAGAAGTTCTGCATGTTTCGCGCGCCGATCTGGATGACGTCGGCGTATTGCTCCACCAAGTCGAGGCTTTCCTGGTCCACCGCCTCGGTGACGATGCCCAGCCCGTAGCGCTCGCGCACCTCCGCCAGGATCTGCAGCCCCGGCTCGCCTAGGCCTTGGAAGGTGTAGGGCGACGTGCGCGGCTTGTAGGCGCCCCCTCGGAACAGCCGCGCCCCGGTGCGAGCCACCTGCTCGCCGATGGCCAGCGCCTGCTCGCGGCTCTCGATGGCGCACGGCCCGGCCACCAGCGCAACCGACTCGCCGCCGATCAGCACTTCGCCCGAGGGCGTCGGGATGCGCAGCACCGTGTCCTCTTCCTTGACGTCGCGGCTCACCAGCTTATAGGGCTTGCTGACCGGGATGCACTCCACCACGCCGGCCATGGATTCCACCGAGCCGATGTCCACCTCGCCGGTGTTTCCGGTGATGCCGATGGCCGTGCGCGTCGAGCCGGGGATGGCATGCGCCTTGAACCCCATCGCTTCGATCCGCTGGCAGACGGCGCGGATCTGCTCTTCGGTCGCGTGGGTTTGCATCACAACCAGCATGGACGACCCCCGAAGGAATGCCCGGGCAGAGTCGCCAAGCCTCGCGGCGTGTGCCCCTGCATCCCCCACCAGGTAAGGGTGAAGGGCGCAGTGTACTGCAAACCGCCGTGTGGCTGCAAATTGCAGCACCCCGAGGCCGTGGGGGCGGTCCGGCCGCCAAAGACCCCAAGCGCGGGACTCTGGTGGGCTGTGTCGCGGTGCTCGCCCCCCGAATACGGAGCTGCCGACGCGCCGGCCAGACCTCGCGATGCGCCTTTGCCAAAGCAGCGTGGCTCGGCTAAAATGGTCGGTCAAATCTCGGCCGGCGGCCGAACTGAGGGCATGGCAGAACCGCAGCACAGCGCATTTCAAACCTACGACGCCGCCGACGAATACCGCCCCGAACCTCCTCCGCCTGTGGAGCCGCCCGCCTGGATGGACGGGAGCTACCGCATCGGCATTCACACCTCGATTGCCGGCGACCTGGTCGAATCGCTCGAAACCGCTCGCAAGCTCGGCTGCAACGCTCTACAGATCTTCTCGCTGAGCCCGCGAATGTGGCCTCGCGGCGCGGTCAGCCGCATCGCCGACGTGGATGCGGCGCGCTTCCGCGCCCGGCGCGCCGAATTGCAACTGGGGCCGCTAGTCATCCACGACAACTACCTGATCAATCTGGCCTCGCCCGAGCCGGTGCTGCGCGCGCGTTCGATCCAGGCGTTCCACGACGAGCTGGTGCGCGCGGTCGCGCTGGCGGCCGATTTTATCGTCGCGCATCCGGGTTCCGGCCGCGGCCGCGACGCCGCGCAGGGCATCGAAGAGGTGGCTCGCGGGCTGCGCCAGGCGGCCCGCGGCATCAAGTTTAACGGCCTGCGCATCCTGCTCGAGAACACTGCGGGGATGGGCACGTCGCTCGGCGCGCGGTTTGAGGAGCTTGCGGCGATCCTCGCAGCGACCTCGGATTTGCCCGTGGGCGTGTGCCTCGATACCGCGCACATGTTTGAGGCGGGCTACGACCTCCGCTCGGAGATTGGTCTGGAGCGCACTTTGGAAGCGGTGGAGCGCACGGTGGGGCTGAACCGCGTCTTTGTGCTGCACGTGAATGACTCAAAGACGCCCTTCGGCTCGCGCGTGGACCGCCACGAACACATCGGCCGAGGCAAGATTGGCCTGCGGGCGTTCCGGCGGATCCTGAACCATCCGCAGCTTGCGCCCACCGGCCCTCATGGGCTGGCAGGGCGGGCGTTCATCCTGGAAACGCCGATTGACGCTCCCGGTGACGACAGGCGCAATGTGCGAACGCTCTGGAGGTTGGTGGGACACCGGGCGCAACAGGCGCCACGCGCCGTGGACGGGTTTTCCATGCTGCGCCGCCCGAAGCGAGCGAAGAAAAGAGCGCTGAATAGGCACAGAACACGGAGAGCGAAGAGCTAATTGCAGCGCCGCGGTGAACCGGTCACCTGCGCCGGCTAGAGCGCGCGGCACTTCAAGTTACGAGAGGAAACGCAAACGTGGCGGAATACGACCCCCAGGGGTTGGAAGCGAAGTGGCAGCAGCGCTGGGACCAGCAACGGGCGTTTGAGGCCGACCTGGACCCTGCACGGCCGAAGTTTTACATGCTCGAGATGCTGCCGTATCCCTCGGGCACACTGCACATGGGCCACATGCGCAACTACACCATCGGGGACGCGGTCGCGCGCTACAAGCGCATGCGCGGCTTCAATGTCCTGCACCCCATGGGCTGGGACGCTTTCGGCCTGCCCGCCGAAAATGCCGCCATCCAGCACCGCACGCATCCCCGCGACTGGACCTACGGCAATATCGCCGAGTTCAAGGAGGTCTGCCGGCGCTTCGGCTTCAGCTACGACTGGCGCCGCGAGATTGCCACCTGCGAGCCGGAATACTACCGCTGGAACCAGTGGTTCTTCCTGCGCATGCTGGAGCGTGGCCTGGCCTACCGCAAGAGCAGCCGGGTAAATTGGTGCCCCCAATGCCAGACCGTGCTGGCCAACGAACAGGTGGTGGATGGCTGTTGCTGGCGCCACGAGGACACCCGGGTCGAGGCCAAGGAGATCGAACAGTGGTTTTTGAAGACCACGCAGTACGCCGACGCGCTGCTCGACGACATCGCCGAGCTCTCTGGCGGGTGGCCGGAGCGCGTGCTGGTGATGCAGCGGAACTGGATCGGCAAGTCCCGAGGCGCCAAGCTGCGCTTTCCGGCAGCCGGCGGTGCCGGCACCGCCGGCGACGCTATCGAGGTTTTCACCACACGAATTGACACGATCTACGGCGCCTCGGCGGTGATCCTGGCGCCCGAGCACCCTCTGCTGCCGAAGCTGATCGCCGGGGTGAAGGGCCAGGCGGCGATCGAAGCCCAAGTGGCGCGCATGCGGCAGCGGATCCTCCGGCCGACGGAGATGGCCGTCGCAGAAAAAGAAGGCATTTTCATCGGCCGGTTCGCGTTGAACCCGTTCAACGGCGCGAGCTTGCCCATCTGGGTGGCCAATTTTGTGCTCATGGAGTACGGCGAGGGAGCAGTGATGTGCGTTCCGGCGCACGACCAGCGCGATTTCGAGTTCGCCACGAAGTATAACCTCCCCAAGCCCATCGTCATCCAGCCGGTGGCGGGCAAGCCGCTCACCCCGGCGACGCTCGAACAGGTCTTCACCGACTATGGCCGGTTGGTGGATTCGGGACCTTATTCGGGCCTCACGTCCGAGCAGGCCATCGAGAGGATGACCGCCGACGCCCGCGCCAAAGGCTTCGGCGAAGCGCAGACCACTTACCGTTTGAAAGACTGGGGCATCTCGCGCCAGCGCTACTGGGGCACTCCGATCCCCGTGCTCTACTGCGAGCGCTGCGGTGTGGTGCCCGTTCCCGACGACCAGTTGCCCGTGGTTCTGCCGCCCAACGTGCAGCTCACCGGCATGGGCATGTCGCCGCTGGCCGCCGTGCCGGAATTTGTCAACGCCACCTGTGCCAAGTGCGGCGGCCCGGCGCGGCGCGAGACCGACACGATGGATACCTTCGTCGATTCGTCGTGGTATTTCTACCGCTACGCCGATCCGCACAATTCCCGGGCGCCGTTCGATCCCGAGATCGTGCGCTACTGGTTTCCCATCGACCAATACGTCGGCGGGATCGTCCACGCCATCCTGCACCTGCTCTACTCGCGCTTCTTCTGCAAGGTGATGCGCGACCTCGGCTTGGTGAACCACAACGAGCCGGTGCAGCGCTTGTTCACTCAGGGGACCGTGCTCAAGGGCGGCGTGGCCATGTCGAAGTCCCGCGGCAACGTGGTGGGCGCGAAAGAAATGGCCGAGAGATACGGCTGCGACACGGCGCGGCTCTACAGCCTGTTTGCGGCGCCGCCGGAAAAGGACATGGAGTGGAGCGAGCAGGGCATTGAGGGCTGCTCGCGGTTCCTGCACCGCGTTCACCGGCTCGGGTCGCGCCACGCGGCGCGGCTCCAGGGCGTGGCCGTGGGCAATCCGTCCGGCGCACCGGGGGCGGCGGAGATGGCTGCAGGCACGGCCAAGGAAAAAGCGCTGCTGCGCAAGGCTCACCAGACGCTCCGCCGGGTGACGCACGATTTCGAGGTGCGCTGGCACTTCAATGCTTCGGTCGCGCTGGTCATGGAGCTGGCCAACGAGCTCCAGGCGCAGGAGCCGCTTGAGCAGGGCGCCGCGCCCGCCATCGTCAAAGAAGTGATCGAGCTGCTCATCCTGATGCTGGCGCCGATGGCCCCGCACCTGGCCGAAGAGCTTTGGGAGATGCTCGGCCACCAGGACGGCCTGGGGCGGGTCGCCTGGCCCGCTTTCCAGCCGCATCTCGCGCGAGAGGAGCAGTTCGAGGTGGTCATCCAAATCAACGGGCGCATGCGCGGGAAAATCCTCGTGGATGGCGGGCTGAGCGAAGATGAATTGGCTAAGCGCGCGGTGGCCGATCCGCGCATCGCGCAGCTCACCGCCGGCCAGCGCATCGTGAAGATAATCGTCGTGCCCAACAAACTCGTGAATATCGTGATGGGCTGAGCTGGAGAGTCGAGGGGTTCAGGAGTCGAAAAATGAGCGAGCGCGGCGGGATTGTCGTACTCGATTTCGGCGGCCAGTACACGCAATTGATCGCGCGCCGGGTGCGCGAGCAGCAGGTATTCTCCGCCATCTTGCCGTGCACGGCGCCTCTCGAGGAGATCCGCAAGCTCGAGCCGGTCGGCGTGGTCCTCTCGGGCGGGCCCAGCTCGGTCTATGACCCCGGCGCGCCGGCGTGTGACCCGGCCGTGCTCAAACTCGGCGTGCCCGTGCTGGGCATTTGCTACGGCATGCAGTGGATCGCGCACACCCTGGGCGGCCAAGTGCGGCGCGCCGACCGGCGCGAATACGGCCCGGCGCAGCTCGAGCTGCAAAACGGTTCGGCGCTGTTTGCCGGCCTGCCGCGACAATTGAAGATCTGGAACAGCCATGCCGACCACGTCCTGGCATTGCCGGCGGGGTTTCGCGTCACCGGTAAAACCGAGAATGCCGTTGCCGCCGCGGAAGATCCCGGCCGGAAGATCTACGCTGTCGAATTCCACCCCGAGGTCCGCCACACTGACCGCGGCGCTGACATTTTGCGAAACTTTATCTTCCAGATTTGCGGCGCGCGGCCGAACTGGAGTGGTGCGGCGTTCATCGCCCATGCAATCGAAGCCATTCGCCGGCAGGTGGGCGACTCTCGGGCGGTCTGCGCCCTCAGCGGCGGCGTGGACTCGACCGTCGCTGCGTTGCTGGTGCACCGCGCCATCGGCGAGCGGCTAACGAACGTCTTCGTGGATACCGGACTTCTGCGCAGGGATGAGTTCCCGCAGACGCTCGAGCTGCTCCGCGGTCGGCTGGGGCTCAACGTCCTGGGCGTGAGCGCGGCAGAGCGCTTTCTCGAACGTCTCAAGGGAGTGACCGACCCGGAAGAAAAGCGCCGTAGGATTGGGGCTGAGTTCATCGCTGTTTTTGCCGACCAGGCGCGCAAGCTTGGCGAGGTGCGCCACCTGGTGCAGGGCACACTCTACCCGGATGTGATCGAGTCGGTCTCCGTGAAAGGGCCTTCGGCGACCATCAAGACGCATCATAATGTCGGGGGGCTGCCGGCGACGATGCCCTTTGAGCTGGTCGAGCCCCTCCGCGATCTCTTCAAGGACGAAGTCCGGCGGATCGGCAGGGAACTTGGCCTGCCGGAAGAAATCCTGACCAAGCACCCGTTTCCCGGCCCGGGGCTGGCCGTGCGACTGCTGGGCGAGGTGACCCCCGAGCGCCTCGCGACCCTGCGCGGGGCCGACGCCATTGTCGTTGAGGAGATTCGCCGGGCCGGGTTGTACCCGAAAGTGTGGCAAGCGTTCGCCGTGCTTCTGCCCGTGCGCAGCGTTGGAGTGATGGGTGACGAGCGCAGCTATGGCTTCACCGTGGCCGTGCGCGTGGTCGATTCCGAAGACGCCATGACCGCCGACTGGTCGCGACTGCCCCCCGACGTGCTGGAGAGGATTTCGACGCGGGTGGTGAATGAGGTGGCCGGGGTGAATCGCGTCGTCTACGACGTTAGCTCGAAGCCGCCAAGCACCATTGAGTGGGAATAGCCGCGCCGCGAAGGGCCGGTAGGGACTCTAGGGGAGAACAGATGCCGCAGAATGGGAACACTACCCCCCTGGGCTCGTCCGCCCGCGCAGGTGGAGGGGCGCCCGAAGGTTACCCGGAAAAAAGCTTATCCTGCCGCGCTGAAACCTGCGGCCGCGGCACCGGGAACTATCGATTGGCCATTTTCTGAGCCATGTACAGCAGCAGCCGCCGGTCGCCCTCGTCAACACGGCCCAGCAGCCGGCGGAACTTGGTCAGAAAACGGGCCTCTTTGCCGGAACTGCCCCAGGCAATCTCGTCCGAGGTCCTGCGCTTGGGGAGATTGGGGAGCTCCGGCGGTTCCTCGCCGTCGTAAAAGAGTTGATACAGGGGAACCTCTAAGGCCCGGGCCATCTTCTCGAGCGTTTCGATCGCGGGAACGGTGTGCCCGTTCTCGACGCGGGAGATGTAACAGCGGAGAAGGCCCGTGCGCTTTTCGATGTCCCCCTGGGAAAACTTCTTTTCTTCGCGCAGTGCGCGCAAACGGTCGCCGATAATCATGTCGGCATTGTTCCACAGGGCTATGCTCCCCGCAAGTGAAAATTGCAGGCACCTGCGGCAGGAGCGGGTGTAACCGGAACCCCATGGCCAACGTCCCAGAAATGGAAGCGCGCCACTACCCGGGAGCCGCTGCCCGGGCCGCCGATCGGCGCGCCACCGCGGATCAAGAACGCCCGCTGGTGCGGCGGGCACAGGCCGGCGATGTGGGAGCCTACGAGGAGTTGGTGCGCACCCACCAGCAGCGCATATTTGCCGTTGTCGGCGGGATCCTGCGAAGGAGTGAGGATATTGAAGACGTTGCGCAGCAGGTGTTCATCAAGGCGTACTTCTCCCTGCGGCGCTTTGACATGCGTTCGGCGTTCGGGACATGGCTCTACAAGATCGCCGTCAACGAGTGCTGGGACTACTTGCGTAAGAAGCGCGTCCGGCGGCTGGTCTATGAGGCCGACTTGGGCGAGGAGCAGATCCGCCAAATGGAGAGTGTCCCGGACCTGGCCGGCGGCGATCCGAAGACGCAGCGCGACGCCGGGCGGCGTGCCGAGCAGCGCGACTTGCTCGAGCGACTGCTGGGCCAGCTGGACGAAAGGGATCGCCTGATGCTGGTGATGAAGGAAGTCGAGGGCTTCTCGGTGGAGGAGATTGGCGAGGTGCTGGACTTGAACGTGAACACGGTAAAGGTGCGGTTGTTCCGGGCCCGCGGGAAGCTGGTGGGGTTCTATCGCAAACGGCTGAGCGCTTCTCCCGTGAGGCGTAGCCGCCCGCGTTGACACTGGGGCGCAAAGAGTCATCGCCAGAATCGCGACGCTGGCCGAGAAAGGAAAGGCGAAACGTGCGACACACTGAAGATGGTCGAACCGCCTGTCAGGAATACGAAGCAAGACTGGAAGATTTTCTGGACGGTGGCGCAGACGCCGCTCCGGATGTGGCGGCGCATCTGGAACGCTGCGCCCGGTGCCGGGAGGCCATGGAGGCGGCTCGCCTCAGTCGCGAACTTCTGTGCGAAGGGCTGGAGGCTGCCGCGGCGCCGGAGGGCGCTTTCGCAACCCGCGTGCTCGCCGGCATTCGCGCCGAAGAATCCCGGCGGCTCGCGGCAGGTGAGTTCTGGCGGCCAATCGAGCGGTTGGCGTCGCGCCTGGCGCTGACCGCGGCCGCGGTGTTGCTGGTCCTCTCGGTCTATCTCTACGAATCTGCGCCCCAGCGCAACCGCGTCCAGCTCTCCACACAGACCGAGGCCACCGAAGGTTTCCCCGAGCCGGCGGCGGAGCCGGCCAGCCAGGACGAAGTCCTGCTGTCGCTGTCGGAGAACGTCCATGGACGATAATCGAAGTAATCGCAAGGCCTTCCTTCTCGTGCTCGTGGTATTCCTGCTGGGCATCGCACTCGGCTCACTGGGCACCTATCTGCTCGGCGGACGGGTGTGGGGCGCGCGGCATGAGGTCCAGAATTACCGCGACAAGCGCGCCCGCTTTCTCGGGCGGCTCACCCAAGAACTGAGCCTCACCGCCGAGCAACGCAAGCAAGTGGAAACCATCCTCGCGGACATCGGTGCAAAATTTCAGGCTCTCCACGAGCAGATCGCCCCGCAGAGCGAGAAGCTGCGCCAGGAAGGCCGGGAACAGATCCGGGCCATCCTGACGCCGGAGCAACGACCGAAGTTCGAGAAATTCATGCTTCAGCTCGACGAGGAGCGGAAGAAACGAAGCCAGCGCTGAGGTGACCTGCCCCGCCGCAACGTCTTGGCCCCACGGGAGAGGAATGCAATGAGCAAGATCATGGACGCGATGAGGTCTCTGTGGCAACGCTCCATGCTGCACCGAGCCCTGCTGGTAGCACCGCCTGTGGCGCTGCTGATGCTCGCGGGCTTTTGGACCGTGGGGACGCGCCAGTCGACCACTTACTACACCGCCAAAGTCGAAAAGGGCGACATCGCGCAGGTGGTGCAGGCTACGGGCACGATCAACGCGGTCACCACGGTGCTGGTGGGCTCGCAAGTCTCGGGCACCATCGCGCGGCTCTTTGCCGACTTCAACACCCGGGTGCGCAAGGACCAGGTGATCGCGCAGATTGACCCGGCCATCTTCCGCGCGCAGTTGCAGCAGGCCGAGGCCGATCTGGAAAACGCCCGGGCCAACGTCATCGGCCTGCAGGCACAGATCGAGACGCAACGCGCCGACGTGCAGGCCTCGAAGGCGGGCGTGGACAAGGCGCAGGCGCAGTTGAACGATGCGAGCAGCACCTTGCAGCGCACGGTGGAACTGTTCGCGCAAGGGATTGTGGCGGCGTCCCAGCGCGACACCGCGCAGTCCAACTACGATTCGGCCACCGCCAGCCTGCACGTCGCCCAAGCGCAATACGCGCAGTCGGAGGCGCGGCTGAAGTCCACCATCGCGCAACTCGACCAGGCCAAGGCGCAGGTGGCACAGCGCAAAGCGGCGGCAGAGCTTGCTCGCGTCAACCTGGACCATACCACCATTCGCGCGCCGATTGACGGCACCGTCATCGCCCGCAACGTGGATGTGGGGCAAACGGTCGCCGCCAGCCTGCAAGCGCCCACACTTTTCAGCCTGGCGCAGGACCTCACCAAGATGCTGGTCTATGCCAAGACCGACGAGGCCGACGTCGGCAAGATCAAGGTTGGAGCCACGGCGACGTTTCGCGTGGACTCGTTCCCGCGGGAAAATTTCAATGGCCGTGTGATTCAGGTGCGCATGAACGCGACCACGATCCAGAACGTGGTCACCTACGACACAATCATCGAGTTCGATAATCCCGAGCAAAAGCTATTCCCCGGCATGACCGCCTACGTCAACATTCCCGTGGCCTGGGACAACGATGTCATCAAAATACCAAATGGGGCGCTGCGTTTTCGGCCGGAGATCTCCGATGACGAGCGCAAGGTGCTTCTTGCCAAATACGGCATCCGCGAAGAGCCGCGTGCCGGCGCCGCGCGGCTGGGAGCGGCGGGCGGGCCCGCGGGCCCGGGGGCGGCCGGCTCGCGCGGTTCCGGCGCGCCGGGAGGCAGTGCCGGCGGAGCGGCGCCGGCATCCGGCAGCACGAAAGAGGATTGGGGCATGGTCTGGAAGCTGCTGCCCAACAAGACCCTCCAGCCCGTGCGCGTCAAGCTGGGCGTGACGGACTTCACCTTCACCGCCATGAAAGAGGGAACACTCGGACCCGGTGACGAGTTGGTGATCAGCCAGGCCAGCAAGAACGGCGCCGCCCAGCAGCCGGGCGGCTCGCAGCGCGGCCCGATGGGCGGCCCAGGAGGGCTGCCGCGGCGGATGTAACTGCCCGTCAAAGCCCGAAGAGAACAAGAGTCGTCGGCGCCTCGCCGTTTTCAGGTTAGAAAAAATATGGCCGAGCAATCCGCAGCGATGTTGGAAGCAGCCATAGCCACAAGCGGCGACGCGCCGGTGATTCGCCTCGAAGGTGTACACAAGACCTACGACCTCGGCGAGATTCAGGTGCACGCGCTCCGCGGCGTTTCGCTGGAGATTCGCGCCGGCGAGTTCGTCGCGGTTATGGGCGCGTCGGGCTCGGGCAAATCGACGCTGATGAACATCCTGGGCTGCCTCGACCGGCCGACGCGCGGGCATTACTTTCTCGACGGCACCGACGTCTCGCAGCTCACCAAAGTAGAGCTGGCGCGGATCCGCAACCGCAAGCTCGGATTCGTTTTCCAACAGTTCAACCTGCTGGCGCGCACCTCGGCGCTCGAAAACGTCGAGCTGCCCACCGTCTACGCCGGGATCACGCCGCAGGAGAGGGAACAGCGCGCCCGGGACGCGCTCGAGCGGGTCGGCTTGGCCGACCGCGCTCACCATTACCCCAGCCAGCTCTCCGGCGGGCAGCAGCAACGTGTGGCCATCGCGCGCGCGCTGGTAAATCGGCCGGCGATCCTTTTGGCCGATGAGCCGACCGGCAATCTCGACAGCCGCACCGCGGTCGAGATCATGGACATCCTCCAGCGGCTCAACGAGGAGCACGGGCTGACGGTGGTGTTGGTGACGCACGAGCACGATATCGCGCAGTTCGCCAAGCGCGCGATGGAGTTTCGCGACGGCAAGCTCCGGCGGGATGCCGCGATGCCCGACCACTTGGTAGCGCGCAAAGTGTTGCCCACGTTGCCGTCGCTCGAGGACGAGGACGCCGAGGAAGCGACGAGCGCCACTTAAATTGCACGCGGTTGGGGCAGGGCAGCCGCACTCCACGCCAAAGGAAAAAAAGGGAAAGCCAAGATGGATTTCTGGAATACACTGCGGCTGGCGTTTCGGGCGCTGGCGCGAAACAAACTGCGATCGTCGCTGACCATGCTGGGAATCATCATCGGCGTGGGCGCGGTGATCGCCACGGTCAGCATCGGCCAAGGCGCCGAATACCTGGTCCAGCAGGGCATCCAGAGCATGGGCACCAACGCCGTGTTCATCGCCGCGGGCAGCAGCCGGCCGGGCGGGGCGCGCATGGGATTCTGGGCCGTGAAGACGCTCACGATTGACGACATGAATGCCATCGTGCGCGAGGTACCATTGATTCGCGAGGCCGCGCCGGCGGTGATCAGCCGCGTCCAGGTGGTCTATCAAAACCAGAACTGGTACACGACAATCCAGGGCACCACGCCGAATTACTTCAGCATCCGCAACTGGCCGGTGCAGGCCGGGTCGGTGTTCGGCGACGACGAAGTGGACTCCGCCACCAACGTCTGCCTGCTGGGCACAACGGTCGCGCAAATCTTGTTCGGCGTTGACAACCCGGTGGGCAAGCAGGTGCGCATCGGCAACCTGCCGTTCCGCGTCGTGGGAGTGCTGGAATCGAAAGGGCAGTCGGTGACGGGCGACGACCAGGACGACCGCATCTTCGCGCCCTACACCACTGTGCAGCGAAAGATTTCCGGCGTCACCTGGATCCAGTTCATCAACGCATCGGCGGTTTCGCCCGAGGCCTCGACCGCCGCTGTGCCGCAGATCACCGCCCTGCTGCGCGAGCGGCACCGCATTCGCCAGGGTGATGACGATGATTTCTTCGTGCGCACGCAGTCGGAGGTGGCTGACCTGGCGGCACAGACCCAGCAGGTGATGACCTTGCTGCTCGGCTCGATCGCCTCGGTATCGCTGATCGTCGGCGGCATCGGCATCATGAACATCATGCTGGTGAGCGTCACCGAGCGAACCCGCGAGATCGGCGTGCGCATGGCTGTGGGCGCCACTGAAGCCGACGTGCAGCGTCAGTTCCTGGTGGAAGCAGTGACACTCAGCATGTTGGGGGGCGCAATCGGCATCCTTGTCGGCCTGGTGGGCTCGGCGCTGATCAGCAACTTCCTCGCCTGGCCCACGCTGATCTCGGTGAAGGCCATCGTCACCGCGGCCATTTTCTCCGCGGCGGTGGGCATCTTCTTCGGGTTCTATCCCGCCCGCAAGGCGGCGCGGCTCGACCCCATCGAAGCCTTGCGCTACGAATAAAGAAGTCTTCAGTTGGCAGCTATCAGTTTTCAGTTCACAGGATTTACCGCCCCCAAGAGGCCGGAGGGGGGACCCCCACCCGGGGGGTTTTTGCAAGCATGTGATTCCAGGACAGTTTAAGTCCAATGAATTTGTATCTATGCATTCTAAAGGACTTACCGGCGCATTTTTCGTATCAATGCATTCCAAAGGACTTACGACTTCTTGAGGCCCGCCGCTGAGAACTTGACGCTGGAAGTTCGTTGCGGGCGCGGACATAGGTAACTGTGCATTCTTGCCGGTGCCATGGCCTGGCCAGGGCCGAAACGATGAACGCAGAGTGCGCAGAGGTGCGCGGAGAGCGCGGAGACCTGTTGGTTGTGCCCTGCTCTGGGTGGCCTCGTTGTGTGCTGAGGATCTCACCTGGTCCCTTCCGACAGGGTCGGGATCTGCGATCGACTTCGCTCGGGAGAATTCAGGCTAGCGCAAATTGCAAGCAGTGATTGCGCGTTTGGCGCATTTTTTTGAGGTGGGAAAAG
>Ga0209515_10000402_pt1 | contig 80834 bp, 81 predicted proteins | sample Subgroupgradi54m_FD_187454 | JGI IMG/M metagenome (GOLD analysis project Ga0209515, IMG submission 187454) | Subsurface groundwater microbial communities from S. Glens Falls, New York, USA - GMW60B uncontaminated upgradient, 5.4 m (SPAdes)... ...
AATGCCTCTTGTCCGAGGAATATTCCACATGCGATATCGCTATCGTCAAAATCTTGGTAGGATCTCTGCGTCCCTGCGATTCACTGGCCTTGGCCACCTCATCATACGGTATGTACTGCGCCATCCCTTTATCGCTCGACACTTTCGTCAGAGCCGCGGTCAGCGTCGTTTTTCCATGATCCACGTGCCCGATCGTTCCCACGTTTACATGAGGCTTGGTCCGTTCAAATTTTTCTTTGGCCATAGCGTATCCTCCCTCAATTTAACGAATTAAGATTGCCGATTTAATTTTTTACAGCGGCACCTTTGGATATTGGGGATTCGGTGCTGCTTTGGCTATCCTTCATAGCTGCTGACCGGGATTGAACCGGTGACCTCGTCCTTACCAAGGACGTGCTCTACCAACTGAGCTACAGCAGCGCATTTGCCGCCTTTCGGGCAGCGCAAGGTAAAGCAATCCTTCCTAATCCTATTCTGATTTTTAAAAAAGAGAAAATAACCTTTTTCTCTCGAAATCAGAAACTTACGATAAATAATGCAAACAGGAGAGAAAATCGACTGCGGTCAAAGGTCAACCTTAAAAAATGAAAAAGAGACAGACCTCTCCTTAGATGAAGTATGGTATTTTACGCTTTAAAAAAAATCTGTCAAACAATTTTTATAAAACGAGCGGGAGAAGGGAATCGAACCCTCGTGACTAGCTTGGAAGGCTAGGGCTCTACCATTGAGCTACTCCCGCATCGGAGAGGCGCCATTATATGAAGGAGGCGCGTCGTCTGTCAACGGTTCTTACCAAGTCTTAGGGCGCTTAACAGCCCTCCCAAGCAGCCGCTCAGTAGTCCTATAACCATTACAATCAACGAAGCGTTCAAAAGCTGTAAGAGGTCTAACTTTTCAAATGAGGGAGTCCATCCGTGCTTCTCATAAAAATCCCTGATAAAATAAAAAACCGCCCAAACAAATCCGGCCGAAGAGCCATGAAACCACCGGTTATGGCGGGTCATGAAGCCGCTTACGAATCCTCCAAACAGATTTGGAATAACATTCAGCGCATACCCCATCCATCCGCTCTCAGCCGGAAGATGCACCAGCGCGGTCAATGCCAAAGAGATAGCGACACTTATCCCTCCGCCGGCCAAAGCTGCAAGCTTCCTGGCCCGGAAAAAATAAAAGCAAAGCACATAAGACTCCACACCCCACAGCCCGCCGAATAAACCGCCTTTCACAACACTCATCTTCTGTTTTAAGCTGAAAATAATTCCGGCCAGCATCACGACCCAGGAAATAACTTTTTCCGAACCAGCCAGGCGTTCCAATTCTTTCGAAGCTTCCCCGGCTTCGTGCCTACTCTCACGGATGATATCTGAGGCTGCAAAATCGCCCCCTAGGGCCGGCGCTGCAGTCAACATTGGCTTAAAAGTTTGCGCCGGAATCTGCTCGCCTGCCTCATCCTCAAATTGGGCACTGATTTTCTTTCGCCTGAAAAAAAGAAGGAGAAAAATACTCCCCATGAATTGCCCGGCGGCCGAACCGGCGGCCAGAAGATTCTGCCCCAGTCCTGCTTTGATGCCCAGCCACAATTTCTCGATTGATTCGACCAGGAGAAGAACCATCAGAAGCCGGTAAGCCCATGGCTTGAGCCGCCAAAGTCCAATTCCTATAAAAAAATAGGCAAAAAGAAGGGTGTTTTCATAAAGCAGGTAAGCGGTGCCGGGTAAAGGATTTTTAAGAAGGTATTTGCCCGCGGCGGAAAACTGGTCAGGTTGCGTCACGCATATATAAAGAGGCGATGCCCAGAAAAGAATGCTGAAAAATGAGCCCCACGTAAAAGTCGAGGCAAAAAAACTCACACCCAACGAGCGCTTACCGCTGCTCATGAGGAAGCCTCCTCCACGGTGGAGTCCGGGGAAAGCACATAAAGATCCCTGCCCTTTTTCAGGGTCACATGCTGGGATTGAATTTCAATCACCGTATACTCACCGATAGAATCGCCCACAACAAGGATCTGTCCGTTGATAATCACGGAAGACTGCCCTTTGCTTTCATAAATAATCCCCTCCACCCGGAGGGAGCCTGAAGAAGGTGCCGGCTGCTTGGGTTTATTCTGGTAGGGTTTAGCGGGAGTCCTTGCCTTCTCAAATTTCATGGGAGAATCCGGCGTGTGCTGCCCAACGGTCTTCTGAATCTCCTGCACCAAATCAGGCATCACCTGATGCATTAAAAGGAGCCGTGGAAAAAGTAAAAGAAACCCGCAGAATGCCGATACGGCAAGAATTTTTATTTCTTTTGGCCCCACGTAGGCAGTCATACGCTTCCCGCCCCGTTTTTCAGAATGGCTTGCGGTTAAGAATTAGGCAAAAGATGCACGTGGCGCCCGCCACCGCATACCCGCAGGCGCCAAAGATGTTGGTCAGCCGACTACTCTTATTATAGGAAACAATGAAGGTATTGACGACAGAAGAAATTTCCTTATTCAGAACTTCCATAACCGCGGTAGGCGGCTCGCCAAGGCTGGGCTCCGAAAAGCTGTTGGGATTGGGCAGTTTTACCTCAAGAATCGAATTGGCGGCCAGATAAATGTGCAACCCCGCCAGGGCGGAAAAAAGAATCGCCAGGGAAATCCATACAAAGTCAACGGCCCGGTCGCGTGATGCCATGGCTAAAAATTGAAAGGTTTAGAAAATAGGTGCGGCTCAGGCCTGGGCCGCCGCATCAAACACGGTATCCGGCTTCATGACAGCCTCATACCCCTCGGGAGCCGGAATTGGAAATGTGACCACATCGTAAGCGCCCGTAAGAATTCTTCCGACCATATAATAGGTGCCTGCAAGAAGTCCCTCAAACGCCCCTGAAAGGACTCCTCGTCTGTCCCCGGCTTTTTGAGTATTGGTGAAGTACTCGAAAGGGGAGAAAACAATATTGGTCAGCCCACGGCCTAGCTTGGTCAAAGGATTACCCGCCAACGCTGGCGATACCGTCATGAACAATGCTGTTGCCATGACATAGGATAAAAGGATCTTGCGCATCTTTTCCTCTTTAGATGGAAATTTGCCGGATATCCCGGCTTTATGATTTTCTTTATATTAAAACGACTTTTTATCGGGGTTCTGAAAGATTTTTTTCACCTTGGGTTAATCTACTTTCAAACGCCGGCTTTGTCAACGGAGGCCGATAAAGACACCCATTCGGTTGGAATGGGTACTTTATCGCACCTGCTGCGTCACAGCAGGTGTGCCTAGTTTTATAATTTCATTTTTGTTATACTGGCCGCCATGTTTAAGAAAATAACGGATTTTTTGATCACGCTGTGGATGTGGATCACTTTTCCCGTTCTTACTATATTCTTTACCTTTCCGATTGCGTTTTGTTCTATTTTTTTGGCGCCGTTTGATCCGCACCGAAAATGGGCCCATTTTTGGGGGCAGACATGGGGACAGGCCGTCATCAAAGTCAATCCTCAATGGAGACTTCATGTGAGCGGTTTAAAAAATATCAAGCCCGGCCAAACCTATGTGATCGTTTCCAATCATATGAGCATGGTGGATATTCTTTGCCTGTATTATCTCAACATCCAATTTAAATGGATCGCCAAAACCAGTCTCTTCAAAATACCGTTTCTCGGGTGGAGTATGTCGTTCATGCATTATATTCGCCTCGAGAGAGGCCACCATGGAAGCATCCGGAAAAGTTATGAGGAAGCCAAAAGGTGGATTCAAAAGGGTGTGTCCGTGGTGATTTTCCCGGAAGGAACGCGCAGCCCGAGCGGCACCTTAAACGCGTTCAAAAACGGAGCTTTCAAACTGGCCATTGAAACTCAGGCTCCCATTCTTCCCGTGGCCTTATATGGCAATGAGAAACTGATTCCAAAAGGAAAAATAGTCGTGGGAATCAACGTGCATTCTTATCTCAGAATCCTTCCAGCCATTGACACCAAAGAATGCCGGACAGAAGACTTTGCCAGGGTGCGCGACCAGGTGCATACCATGATCAAAGCAGAAATAGAAAATATATCGAATGATCACCTATGATCCGTTTCAAGCCAAAGCCATCGAGGTCATTGACCACGATCAGTCTTTAATCGTGGCTGCGCCGACCGGTGCCGGCAAAACCCTTATTGCCGAGTACGCGCTTGAGAAAGCGCTTTCGCGAAATGAAAACGCGGTTTATACCGCTCCCATCAAGGCGCTCAGCAATCAAAAATACCGGGACTTCCGCGACCGCTTCGGCGATGACCGCATTGGCATTCTGACCGGCGACGTCTCGATCAATCCGCAGGCCAATATCCTGATCATGACCACGGAGATTTACCGCAACACGCTTTTTGAAAATCCGGCCCGGCTGGAAAAGACCTCCTGGGTGGTGTTTGACGAAGTGCATTATCTGGATGATCCGGAAAGGGGCACGGTGTGGGAGGAAGCCATCATGTTTTCGCCGCCTCACGTAAAACTTCTCTGCCTTAGTGCCACCGTGCCGAATATCCACGAGATTTCAGAATGGATACGCACGGTTCACCAGCGTTCCATTGAAGTCATTGTCGAAACCCACCGGCCGGTTCCGCTCACGCATCTTTTTCAATGCCAGGGGAAAATCCTGACAAATCAGGACGCGCTTCGCAAAGAGGGCTATCTGGGCCGCGAAAGCTGGCATCTCTCTTCCCGGGAAAGGCGGCACGGCCTGTGGCTTAAAGCGAGGCCCAACCGCCTGGATCATCTGGTCAAACACCTGGTTCATGAAAAAGAGCTTCCCTGCATTTATTTCACTTTCGGCAGGCGCCGGACCGAAACCCTGGCCTGGGAACTTCTGGAATTTGATTTTTTAACGGCCGGAGAAAAAGAGACGGTCCGCTCCCTGTTCCATGAACTCTGCGAGCGCTACGGGCTGATCCAGGAAGAATCGGCCCGGGAAATCCTGCCGCTCATCGAGCGCGGCATTGCGTTTCATCATGCAGGCATGCTTCCCACACTCAAAGAAGTCGTGGAGCGTCTCTTCACCAGTCGGCTGATCAAACTCATTTTTACCACCGAGACCTTTGCGCTTGGCATCAACATGCCGGCCAGGAGCGTGGTGCTGGATGAACTCCGTAAATTTTACGGTACCCATTTTGCGAATTTAAGAACGCGCGATTTTTACCAAATGGCCGGACGCGCGGGCCGACGCGGTATGGACGAGAAAGGATTTGTTTACATCCGCATCCATCCCAACGACATTGCCTTTCCGGAAGTCCTGCGCATTCTGAACGGCAAACCGGAACCGGTCAAAAGCCAATTCAACACCGGCTATGCCACGCTGCTCAATCTTTTTCAGCAATTCGGCCGGAAATTAACCGATGTCTACCCCCGCTCATTTCATTATTATCAATCCTCCAAACAGGGGCGCAACATTGGCTTTGAACTCATCCGCCGCAAACTGGCGCTCCTGGAGGAGGCCGGCTACATCGCCCAAGATAAACTCACGGCCAAGGGCGAGTTTGCGTCGTGGATTTACGGCTATGAACTCATGCTCTCTGAAATGCATGAGGCCCTGTTCCTGGACGAACTCAAGGAAATCGAATTGGCGGTCATACTTTCCGCTTTGGTTCATGAGCCGCGCAGGGGAGAGCCCGTTCCGCATCTGAAAAAACACCTGAACCAAATCGTGCGCGCCTCGGAATCCACGTTTCATTTTATTCACCGCGAAGAATCCAAATACAAAATTTATCCTTACACCAAAATGCCGCGTTTTCATCTGGCGCACGCGGTCGAAGCCTGGTGCCAGGGTGCGGGCTTTGACCGCATCGTGCTCATGACCAAGGCGGATGAAGGCGAGCTGGTCCGCCACTTCCGGATGGTAATCCAGCTTTTAAGGCAGCTTCGCGAAACCCCCTACAGTTCGGCCGCTCTCTGGGAAAAAGCCGGCCGCGCTTTCTCGCTTATCAACCGCGGCGTAGTAGACGCTGAAAAACAGCTCAGGACCTAATCCATGCAACGGGCTAACCGCCCTTGGAACGCTCCGCGCAAAGTCATTCATGTGGACATGGATGCTTTTTACGCGGCGGTTGAACAACGCGACAGTCCCGAGCTCAAAGGGAAACCCGTGATCGTGGGGGGCAGCCCGGAAAGTCGCGGCGTGGTGAGCACTGCTTCCTACGAAGCGCGGAAATTCGGCGTGCACTCGGCTCAACCTGCCAGCCAGGCCAAACGGCTTTGCCCCCAGGGCATTTTTCTCCGGCCTCATTTTGAAAAATACGAGAAGGTGTCCCGCCAAATACGGCATATTCTCGGCAATTACACGGACGCGATCCAAACCGTATCGCTGGATGAGGCCTATCTGGATGTCACTCAGAACAAACTCCGGATCGAAGACCCCGTCGAAGTCGCCCGCCTGATGAAACAAAATATTTTTGCCCTGACCCGCCTCACCGCCTCAGCCGGAGTTGCGCCCAATAAATTTCTGGCAAAAATTGCGTCAGACCTGAAAAAGCCGGATGGGCTGGTCACAGTCTACCCCGAAGAGGTCCCGGCCTTTCTTGAGCCGCTTGCGGTAAGAAAAATCCCCGGCGTCGGACCTGTGACCGAGCAAGGGCTTCATAAAATAGGAATCCAAACCTGCGGGGATCTGCTCTTAAAATCCGGTGAGGAGCTAACCGGTCATTTTGGAAAATTCGGACTGGATCTTTACGAGATGGCCCGCGGCATGGACGAGAGCCCGGTCATAGTTTATGCCCCGCCGCAGCAAATCGGAAGCGAGAAAACTTTTGAAAAGGATTTGATGGACTTGAAAGCCCTGGAGGATCATTTGCGGGAGCTTGCGGAAATCGTGGCCGCGCGTTTAAACGAAGAAGGAATACGGGGCCGGACCGTCACGCTCAAAATCAAATACGCTGACTTCACGCAAATCACGCGGAGCCTCACGCTGCGGGAAAAGATTCGCGACGCAAGGGAAATTGCACAGCAGGCCATTTCCCTGCTTCGCACGAAAACGACCGCTGGGCGCAAGAAAATCCGTCTTCTCGGAATCAGCGTTTCGCATTTCGAGGAATCTGCCCGCCGGCAAAACCAACTGGAGTTTTTCTAAGGCAGAGGGCTGAGTCTGCTAAAAATGCCGCAACAGCGACAGCCGCAAGCAAGGGCTCGTGAAAAACTATCTTTGTTGCCGCGAGTGCGGCGAGAAAATAAAGATGAATGAAAAGCCGGCTGCACAACAGAATCGCCGGCACTTTTTTACCCGTTGCCTGACGATTCCGGCGCAAAAATCCTAACCCTGCCGCTATCGTAAACACAGCCACATGGCCGTAAAATATCCACAACCGCTGGGATTCATTTTTCAATCCGAATTTCAAGCTGAGAAGGCCAATACAAATAATTTCAATAAAAAGCAAAAGATACGCGGCAAAAGGCACGAGGACTTGATATGCGTAGCGGCCCGGATCTTTCCGGCCCATCCATCGCACCAGCCGCGTGGCGGCCGAATAGGAAAAGGCCACCCACATCCAGGCGTAAAGATTGCCGGCCGGCACGCCGAACCATCCCTCGCTTAAAGGAATGGTCCAGGTCCAGTACCCTATCCGGATGGCAATGGCATCCACGCCAATGTCGATCAAGAGAGCCAGGAGCCCGTCGGCAAAAGGTTTGGCGTATTCCGGCAGACCAAGCCGGTCTGAAATCGCCATGGAAGAGGTAAGAATCAGGCTCCACAGAAAGGCAATAGCCAGCGGCGCGCTTCCGATCTGGAGAAAAAAACACGGGCCATAATGGTAAGTCCGGAAAAAATAAATATCCAGTTCTTCCAGAAGCAGGCCGTAGACAAAGGCGGAAACAAGCTCACCGGCTTTCTGGCGCGAATTCTTGAAAGTGCTCCGCGCAGCCAGCACGAAAAGCAGGAACGAGGCCGTTTCAATGAAGCTTACAGAACAACGGTAAAACATAAGATTTTTTAGCCGAAAATTAGATGGGAGTTTTTGAAGCTCAAATTAGCAGATTGCCAACTGTAAATCAAGGCGGCCCCTGCCCCTTTGGTACGGCGTGGCAGAGCACAAATTTCTGCTTTGGCAAGTTCCGGTTAATAAGTTAAAATAACTTCTATGCTGCGTAAAATCATTGCCTCGCTGGCAGTCGGAGTGGCCAGTTTCTTTGCCCTCCAAGCTTTTCATTATTATCCGGAATGGTGGATAGCCGGATTTTCTCTGGCCATGCTGGTGCTGGCATTTTTCCAAATCCATACGGCCATCCTCCTTTCCATTCTCGCCTTCGGGCTCACCATCGCCTCACAGTCCGGAGCCTTATTTTTCCTCTTTGTTTTCTTTACGATGGTCATGGTTAAAGTCGCGGGACTGAAAAACACCCCGGAGGCCTTTCTCCTTGCCATGGCCGCGCCGGTGCTGGCCGTGCTCCATCTCGGACAAATCTCGCTTCCTCTTGAATTTCTCGTGGTCTTTCTGCTGCCGGTGTTGCTTTACGGAAACCGGATTCCGGCTGTGGCGGCAGTCGCCTGCCTGTGGTGCGGCATCTCGGGGATTGTGGGCCGCCTGCCTTTTATTGGGAATCTCGTGATCGGAACTCAGTTTATTCCTTTGTATTTCCCGAAGCGCGCAGGAAAAAATTTTTACGATATCGGCTGGTTTTTCTCAAGAATAACAGATCCTTACCTGCAAAGGGATTTGTTCGGCATCCTGGGTAAGCTAGGAAATCATATCGTCGGACATCCCGTGATTCTTATTCAAGCCCTGGGATGGGCCATCGCCAGCTTTGCCCTGGGTCATTTTATTGAAGCCAGGGTCAACAAAAACCAGCGCCGCTTTTTGGCCATCGGCGTTTCGGCCACGGTTGGAATTCTCATTCTTTTTCAATTGACCGTTTTAATTTTTTATCCTAAAACCTTGGAATTCTCCCTGTTCCGCTATCTTATCACCCTGCTCCTGACCGGCGCCGGATTTTTTGGTCTTTGGGAATGGGTCAATCATGTGGGAAATAAGGCCTTGCCGCAGAGAATCACGCCCACGCCCGAGGCTGTGCAAACTATCCTTCAGCGGGAAGAGGTAAGAAGGAAAGAACTTTCGCTGGAAGAAACCCTTAAAATGCAGGCTGAGCTTCAGACTTATATTCAAAAGAAATTTGTCCGGGAGGTAACGGCGCTTGATATTGATATCGCGGAAAGCACCAAACTCAAGGAGGGACAGCCGCCCCAAGCCATTCTCCAGTCATTCAACGCCTACTGGAAAATGGTGGATCTGGCCTCGCTCGGCAACGGCGGCCGGCTCCTTAACCGGGCGGGAGACGGCGCTATTTACCTTTTTGGAAAACCGGATGAGGCCATTGAAGCCGCCAAAGAAATTTTAAGGGAACTCAAAAAATTCAACGAAAAAAGCAACACCCTCAAATCACCTTTTCAGGTCCGGATGGGACTCAACACCGGTGAAATCATCGAGGATCCCAATAAAAAAACAGGTGATGTTTTCAGCCAAGTCCTGGATATTTCCGGGCATTTGCAAAAAATGGCGGGCTCAGGAGAACTCCTCGTCTCGGAAAACACCTACAAGCAGCTCAGCAAAAAAGGGAATTTTGCCGCCCGTGGCGTTTCGGAAAAAGACAATATCCCTGTCTACGGTTTCAAAGGAAAGATTTAAAAATCAGGGTTACTTCCGGCCCGTCCGCCTCTCCTTCGCCGCCTGGCGAAGAACCATTTGCATCTTTTCATCCAAGGTGCCTTTGTCCTCCTTGGAGAGTTTTTTCTTGTAGCACCGCTCAATCGCAGCTTCGATTTCCGAGATGGTGCCGACAAAGGCCTGCACGCGGCATCCGCTGGCCCTTTCGAGAGCGCGGACCGCGACATGATTGGAAGGATCGGACATCACCACGGCCAGATGCCCGCTCACCCTGTCAACGGGAATGCAGACATATTGAAAGGCAAGACTCGCAGGCACGGCACGCACCGCTTCCTTATTAATCACAAAACTCGAAACAGGAAGATAGGGATAATTCAGCTGATGCGCCAGGGCAATAACCACATCTTCCTCGGTCACAAAACCTTCGGCCACCAGGATCTGGCCCAACAGGCCACCCTCTTCTTTTTGAATCTCAAGGGCTCTTTTTAAATCCGTTTCCTTGAGAACTCCATTTTCAATCAGGATTTCGCCCAGCCGTTTCGGCGCTTTGAATTTATCCACAGTGTACCCCTTTTGATTGGTAATATATCCTATTTCTTGGAACCAAACAAGGCCGCGAGATACCCGGCCAGCCTCCCGCCCCGGGAAAGGTGCTTCCTCCACATTCCCAATTTGGCACCCCTTGCCTGCTGTTCCAGTTTTGAAAATTCTCCTTTGTATTCAAAAGGAAATTTCCGGAAAGTTTCTGCATATCCCTCGCGCACCATTTCACGGTTTACAAAAGTTCCGTCCGGAAGATAAACATACGCAAGACGCCTTCCGAAACGGTCAAAGGGCTCCCGGTCTTCTTTCAGCGTGACTTCCTTTCCTTCGATAAATTTGCGCAAACGGTCTTTGGCTTCATTTCCAAAGGGCTGGCCTTTTTTACCGTAGCGGCGGTGGGAAGTCTCAGGGGCATTGATTCCGATCATCCGCACCCGCTGATTATTCTGGAGAATGAAGGTGTCTCCGTCAATGACGTACCGCACCGTTTCTGCATAAAGAGACGCACTTAAGAAAAAAACGAAAAATCCCGCCAGCACAAACCACCTCATTTTCCAGTGTCTCATTGTTTTGAAGCTCCCTGAACGAATTATAAACCTGCCGTCCTGCCCGGTCAACCGCACGCATCATCAAAGCGGCATGCGGTGCGTCAGCGTTTTACGGGGACTTAATAAATTCACGACTTCCTCGGCTGCGCGCCGGTGATCCGTGAGCTTCACGCCCAGCACATGAATCACGCCGCTGGAATCAATCCTGATCTCATGCTCCCGGGATATCTCATGCGGAGATTTGCTATTACACGGCCGCGCCAGAGGCCGGATACCGGCATCCGTGCCCAGAACATTTTCTTTCGTAAAGTTCAACGACGGGAAATACCGGTTAAGCTGCCTTAAAAGATATTCCGTCTCTTCCTCCGTCGCCGCCAGATGATCCGGATCCGTGTGCAAACGTTCGGTTGTCCCTACCCGGCAATGATCCCCGATGCGGATCACGAAAAAAAGGCGTTCATCTTCGGTTTCGAGAATCACCGAGTGGTCGACAAATTTTTTAAGCATGAGATGAGCACCGGCCACAGGCACGATAAAATCTCCGGTCCTCTCCCCGGCGGACTCGCGGATAATATCTACCCACGGGCCCGAGGCATTGACCAACTTCCTGGCAAAATAAATAAAGTCCTCACCGCCGGTTTTCACTTTGATTTCATAAATTTGCCGGCCCGCATCAAATCGGTAGTGGCTGACAGATGCGTGTTCAAACACTTTAGCGCCGTTTTTTGCCGCGGATTCCAGGAGGGCCTTGACCAGCGCAAGATCGTCCGTGGTGTGATCCCAAATCATCACCCCGCCTGCCAATCCTTCAGGATGGAGTGCGGGGAACATTTGAAGCACAGCTTGCGAGGTCCATAAAATGCGGGGGAGCCGGAAGCTACCGGTGAGGATGCCAAGCACTGAGTAAAGGAGGGTACCCATATAAACCGGCCACACGCTGCGGCCGCTGGAACGGTAAATGGGAATCACGAGGGCAATCGGCTTCACAAACCCGGGGGCCATGGTTTCAAGAATGCGGCATTCCCGGAGTGCAAGAAACACAAAACGGAAATTTTTCCAAAATTCTCCAAAATCAGCCCTCAGGAGCGCCTTCCACGCAAGATCCAGATACCGGATCCCGCCGTGAATCAGCTTGGAGCTTTTACTGCTTGTTCCGGATCCAAATGTATTTTTCTCAAAAAGAATCACATCGAGCCCGCGAAGGACCGCGTCCCGGGCAATGCCGGCTCCGGCAATGCCTCCGCCGATCACAGCCACATCGAAAACCGTTTCCGCCCCGGACGCCATAATCAGAATTTAACTTTGCCGCGGCAGGCGTTGCTTCCCTTCCAGCGGCGGTGGGTCCATATCCACTGATCGGGGTAAAGAAGAATTTGTTCCTCCAGCTGGTGATTTAATTCTTCCGTGGTCTTTGCTTCCCAATCGCCTTCTTTGCCTTGAATCGAAACTTCCGGCTTGATGGAAATCCGATAACGGCCGGAGTCCTTGCGAATGCAGTAAGCAGGGACCAGAGCGCAACCGGTTTTCATAGACAAGCGCGCTGGGACGGATGTCGTGGAGGTGCCTTCGCCGAAGAAATTTGCCCAAATTCCTTCACTGCCGGCCCATTGATCGATCAAAATTCCTACCACATGATTGGCGCGAAGCTCCCTGAGTACTTCTTTGATCGCGTTTCTCTTGTCAATATGCTTCAACGAGGTCCACCGCCGGAGCACCTGCACCCACCGGTAAATATAAGGGTTTTTCATGGGCCGGCCTATCACGGAACAGGGGTATTTTCTAAGATAAGGAAGAAATCCCAGATATTCCCAGGAACCCAGGTGGGAAATCACCAGAATGAGCCCTTTTCCCCGGGCAAGCGCACGGTCAAGATGCTCCGTGCCTTCCAATTCAAAGGACCGATCCGCATCCTTGAGCATGCCCGGCGTTCTGAAAAGCTCCATCAGGGTTGTCACCAAATTGCGAAAAGTCGCCTTCACAATGACTGTCTTTCTTTCCTGTGTTAAAGAGTCGCCAAATGCGATTTTGACGTTATCAAAGGCAATTTTTCTTCGTTCGCCCAGGCAAAAAAAAAGCAAATCTCCGATTTTTTCAGCAATCCAGCTCGACCATGAAATTGGCAAGCAATTGACCCCCGTCGCGATCCCCCGGAGAACAATGTATTCACAAAAATTCCACCCGGGGAGAACATCCCTCATTTTAAAACGCTTCCAGCCGGAGTCGGACGCCATAAATAAAATCATAACACACCCCTTTATGAAGTGAAGCAAAAATCCACCGCCACCTACCTTAGCGGCTTCCATTATGGATTAATTAAAAAGGTGATGGGGCACCCCTTTTTTGCGTTTTGTGGATGGGGAATTTTTGTGCTAAACTTTCAATGATGGGTGCAAAAATCTTGTTTGTAGATGATGACCATGAACTTCTGCAAATACTTTCCGATGAGTTCTCGGCCCGGGGATTCGAGATCTCTCTGGCCCGGAGCGGGCAAGAATTCCGCACCCAGGTATTTAAAAACAAGCCCCAGGTGATAGTTCTTGATATCATGCTTGACCAAGAAAACGGGGTAGATGTCTATAATCAGCTTTTGCGTCAAGGGTTTGATCCCAAAGTACCGGTTATCTTTCTTTCCAGCCTCGCCAGCGACCGCATTCCTTCCCCTGCTGCGCCTAGGAGAAACTACGCATTACGCGCAAAACCTATTCATATGGAGGAGCTTTACCAAGAAATCGTTTGCTTCGTTAATGCTGCCCTGGCGTAGCAAAAGGAGAGGCTGCAGTTAGTCCTGGGAGAAATCAACAAGTAAATCTTTTGGGAATGTGACGATAAAAATACTTCCCCGGGATGGCACGCTTTGGGCCGTGATTTTACCTTGATGCCGCTCCGCGATTTTCCGGCAAATGGCCAGCCCTATCCCCGTCCCTTCATATTCCCCTTGCCGGTGAAGCCGTTCAAAGGGCTGAAAAATCTTCTCGATATATTTCTCCTCAAATCCGATCCCGTTATCCTCCACCGAAATCTGGACCGCCGCGTTCGTAACCTCGCTTCTTATTTTAATAACAAGGGGGCTTTCTTTTTTGCGGTACTTGAGTGCGTTACTAAGAAGGTTTTGAAAAAGCTGGCTCATTTGGTTTTTATCGACGCGAAGGGTAGAAAGATCGCCCAACTCCACGCGCGCCCCGAGTTCCTTACCCCGCAAGTCCAGGTTGTCCAGGACTTCTCGCACCACCATTTTTAAATTGACCGCCTCCATCTGGCAGGGCTGATTGGTTGCTTTCGATAAGGCGAGAATATCCTCAATTAAATTGCTCATCCGGACTGCTGCATTCTGCATTTTCTTCACATATTCCTTTTCCGTTTCGCCCAAAGACTGGGCAACCCCCTTGAGAAGACCCCCAAAACTGATGATTTTATGAAGGGGTTCCTGCAAATCATGGGAAGCGACAGAAGCAAACATTTCAAGGTCTTTATTTGAACGGTTCAAATCCTCAGCCAGGACCTTCAATTTATTTTCGGCCTGCTTGCGTTCGTTGATTGCCGAGGCCAAAGCCATGCCCGTGATGGAGGTAATTCCCATATACGCCTGCAGTAATATCAGCGATTGATTCAGTGATCCGCGGACAAAGGGACCGCACCCACGGATGGTTCCAGAAATGGCCAGGCAGGAAACCATCAGGGTTGAAAAGGCCACCCCGGCTGGCCCGAAACGAAAAGCCGCCCATACAATGAAAGGCAAAAACACATATTCAAGCGGGTAATGAGCGGCTCCGAGAAACCAGCTTCCAAAAACTATCTGGCCCAAGGCGCCAAGCAAAATTAAAAAAAATAAGGTTTCAAAAACCTGGCGGGGCTTCCAGACAATCCAGGAGGGGGTGGCGCAGCTCAACACGGCTGGCACCACGACTAGGACTCCGACCAGATCCCCCATCCACCAGGTCCACCACGTGTAAGGAGAGAGGCTTCCGGAAATGAAATGTCCGATCAAAAGACTGGTCACGCCGACGGTCGGACTTACCAAGCAGCTTACGACTTCAATGCCCGTGAATTTGAAAATGTCTTTGGCACGGATGAAGGGGTTGTGGGTTCCGGTGAAGCGCTGAATCAAGAAAGCGCCGACAAGCGCCTGCCAGGCGGATCCCAGGCCAATGGCAAGTGTCACTCCTGCAGGACGCAAAAAGGATAAAGTGCTGTTAGTGTCAAATAAGGTTTCGATGTTGGCAAGAAAAGACCCCAGCACGATTCCCGGCCATACCCGGTATCCCCACAAAAGAATCACTGCGAGGGCGATACCGGAAGGCGGCCACACCGGAGTTGCCACTCCGGGCGGAATGGCCGTCAAAAGCCCGAGTTTGGCCGTAGCGTAATAAAAAACTGCCACAGCGCCCATCTTGGTTAGATTGTCAGCTGATGACTGTCCTTGGGATGGCGCCACGTATGTTCCCCGTTTGGTTTTTCATTATTATATGCGATTTTTAATCCGGAGATATTTTTTCTTAGGCCCTTCCAAATTGGAGGGAGAGGACCCTCCACTGCGTGAGGTCCTCCCGGAACTGGCGCCGGGCGGCGCGCAGATTCTCCAAGGCCTTCTCACGGATCTCACGGGAATGGTGCTTGATACTCTTGCAAAGAATCCTTTTGTACAGCTTGGCGGATTGTTCCCATGCGGAAAGCGCGTGCTGGGCTTTTTCATATTGAGACGCCAGCAAGGCATTCATGGCAGCCAGATTCGGATTGTTTTGAATCTTGACGAGCCAGGCCTGAGCCCTCTCGTGATCGGCGGCAAGCCGCGCCGACAAAATCTGGAATTGAGACACTTGTCTGAGATCCCACGCCAACCCCAGCCGGGCCAAAAGCGCAATCGTCCATTTGGTGGGATCCCACTGGAACCAGCGGACGCCATTGCGGTAATCTCCGGGGAAATGGTGATGGAAATTGTGATAACCTTCCCCATAAGTCAGCAAGGCGGCCAGCCAATTGTCCTTGGCCGACGCATGGATGTCATAAGTGGTCTTGCCGAACATATGGCATACGGAATTGATGCAAAAGGTCGCGTGGTAGACCAGAGTGAGGCGGGCGCAGACGCTCAGAAGAAGCGTCCCCAACAAATGGCCGGTTAAGGCCCCGAACAGAAGAGGCGTCAGGATTCCTGCCGTGATGGCCCAGGTTTTATAGTGGCGATGCTGGTGCATCACCAGAGGATTCGCTTGAAGATCCTTCACATTCTCGTAAGCAACAAAATGCCGCCAGAATATAAGCCAGCCGATATGCGCGTAAAAAAATCCCTTTTTGATACTGTACGGATCCCGGGCAGTATCCACATAGAGGTGATGCTCCCGATGCTGTGATGCCCATTTAAGGGCGGACTGTTCAAAAGCTGCGGCGCCAAAAAAAAGCAGAAGCAACTGGACCAGCGGACTTGCTTTATAAGTAGAATGGGCATACAAACGGTGATAACCGATGGTAATACTCAAAGGGCTGGCCAATGCATAAAAAATGAAGAGAAGAAGTTCGGAAATCGAAATTCCAAAATGCCTGATATACAGGGGAGCTCCGACGATTCCTAAAATCGTTGTGACCGAGAAAAAAACGATATTTTCCCATTCCGGCTTCTTGATGGGATAGCACGTGTTTTGATTCATTTCTTCCATCCATTTCTCCGATTTAACTATACTTGTTTGGACAATTTTTTGATAGTGCCGGGGCCTTCCCTGCCGGACGAGGATAAACGCAACGCTTGAATTTTCAAGGTGTTAGCCAGATCCTTCTCAGCGTAAAAAAATTCGCTCATTAAAGAAGTCGGGCCAATGCTTGTGCCAATTTTTCTGTGAACAGGCGGGCGGCCTCACGGTGCAGATGAAATGAGGTATTGGAAAAATTATCTTTGGAGAGAGACAATTCCGACACGCTGATGGCTTCGAGGCCGGGATTCTTCCTGAGAACTTCCTGATGAATCGCCTGAAGCTCCATCACCTGCTCCCCGGTGTAGCATTCGCGGGCAAACGGCGCTGCCACATAAAAAACCCGGATTCCCCGCGCATGAGCCAGATCAAGGATTTTTTGCGCGTATCGCAGTTGAACCGGATTGGCAGCATAGGATTTGGATGCCGGGGAACATGCCAACTGACTTTTATCCATCATGCTCGTTCCCTTTTGCCGTATTAGGACTTCCCGGCTACCCGCCATATGCACAAACTCCTCTTCAAGGACCGATCTGCGATCCGGAAACAAAACATCCTGCAAGTAAGGGCGATAACGGATAGAGGGCAGCCAATCAAGGACCGCATAGCGGAAAAACAAGGCGGGAGAAAGCCCTTGCCCCAGGGTTTTGAAAAGCAGCGGGCTCCGGTTGAAATACGCCTCAAAGTACAGGGAGTACCTATCTTCGAAATTTTGAGTCCAGGTCTCCGGCGTCACCATTAAAATCAAATACCTGGGGGCGGGCTGATGCTCGAGATAATCCCGAAGCAATAGATAATAAGAAGGCAGCCCCAGCCATTGCAACGTGCCCAGCCCGTACATTTTAAGCTGCATTTTTTCTTCAAAAAGGGCCGCCTCCACATTGCTGGTCACGCTGGAATCGCCCAAAAAAAGAATATCCGCTGCAATCCGTTCCGTTTCAATCAGTTTCTTTTTGAGGGCATAATCTGGGACGCGGCTAAAATGGCAAACGGCCCACTCAAGGCAAAATGCAAGCGCCAGAAAGAAAAGAAAATCCTTCGGGATTTTTTTAAAATTGAAAGTAAATGAATTGGCGCCCATCAAATGCTCCGAAAATCACCGTGGAATAAAAGACGGCAAAATAGACAAGACCCCGCGCCCACCACGGCCATCGAAAAACAACCAATCCCCCTTCAAAGGGCTTGGCGAGTACGGCGATGATGGCAAAAAACCAAAGCGCTGCGGCCAAATAAAAAAGAGTGTGCAAGCTGGGTGTCCCAAAATTAAAGAGCAAGGCCTTGAACATGGCCGCGCACTGGCCCAGTGAATCCGCTCTAAAAAAAAGCCATCCCAGGCATACCAGGTGAAAAATAACGGCGCCTTGCAGGAATGCAAGCCAACCGGGCTGCGCCTTCGAGTTGTTTTGCCGGCGCGGTCCGTGCAGCTCCCAAAACTTTTGACCGCAAAGCAAAAGCCCGTGATAAAGCCCCCACACCACAAAAGTCCAGCCCGCGCCGTGCCAAAGGCCGCCCGCCAGCAGGGCCAGCATCAAATTGCAGTAAAGCCGCATTTCCCCGCCGCGGTTCCCACCCAGCGGAATGTAAACATAATCACGCACCCATTCGGAGAGACTGATATGCCAATGCCGCCAAAACTCACGCGGGCTTGTGACTCCATACGGCATACCAAAATTAATCATGAGTTCCACACCCATCAGTTTCGCGAGCCCCCGGGCCATATCGGAATACCCCGAGAAATCACCGTAAATCTGAAACGCAAACGCATAGAGTGCGAGCAGGACTTCCGCGCCGGTCCAGCCTGCGCTTTTTGAGAAAACAGGCGCTACCAGTTTGGCCAGATGGTCCGCCACATAGGCCTTTTTATAAAGCCCCCACAGGATAAGCCACGATCCTTCATAAAATTGGGCGCGCGTGACCTGGCGTTCTTTTTTAAGCTGAGGCAGAAGATTGCCAACGCGCTCAATCGGCCCGGCCACAAGCTGGGGAAAGTAGGAAACAAAGAGCGCAAAATCCGGCAGACTCTGGGCCGGCGGTGTCTGCCCGCGATAGACATCAATGACATAGCTCATGGATTGAAACGTGTAAAAGGAAATGCCTACGGGCAGGATAACATGAAGCACCCAGGGATCAATCCGGATGCCGCAAAAGGCCGCGATCCGAATCAGATTTTCTTGAAAAAAATTAAAGTATTTGAAAAAACCGAGCATTCCTAAGTTGGAGACAATGCTCAGCAGAAGATAAAAACGCTTGCGAATCTGGCCGGAACGGGCAATCTGCCGGCCGCAGGTGTAATCCACGACAATCGTCACAAGAAGGAGACTTAAAAAGCGCCAGTCCCACGAACCGTAAAAAAACAGGCTGGCGGCGAGCAAGAGGCGGTTTTGCGTACGATGGCCGGAAATCCAGTAAAGCGGGAAAACAACCAGCGCGAAAATCAGGAATAAGAGCGAATTAAAGGTCATTTTTTATCGAAGCATGCTGGGTCATCTCAACAAGAAATGGTGGGGAGGGAGGATGGTAAGATGGCATCGCTTGCGGCACAAGCTTACGCGCGCTCGTAATAAGATCTGTTTTAATGCTTTTCCATGATGAATAGTTCTAAGATCATTATGGCAACTTCTGCCAACAAAAGAAGGATAACAAATATTTCGAGTTTTGCTTCTACATGGAAAAACTTAAATTCGGAAATACGGTCATTTGCTAACTCATATACATCTTTGTAAATTTCTAGTTGGCCCTCTACCGAATCCAGGCGGCTTTCAGTATCCGCTTGTGCCAATAGTTCGGAACTGAATGCCTTCAAAGGAGTTAGAAGAAAGTGCGGGACATCCTCAAGTTTGCTCCTCATCCTGACATACCGCATACGTTGCAATGTCACCCGCTCTGTCATTTCATTGATATGCCCCACCTGCTTAATATCGGAGGCATTGACCTGACGCGTAAGCGCGGTATCTTTTTCAACAACGGGCCAGTTTGTATTTATTTCTGTTTCCAATTTTCGAAGCTCTTCTTCATAGAAAGAAAACTCGATAAGACTTAAAAAAAACTTGTGGATGTTCGATGCCGAGATCTGCAAAATTGCTTTGCCGGGCTGCCAAAAAAGTTTCTCTTCTTTAAGGATAATTTTTCGCCATTCACCGTTATCAAGAGATTCTTTGTATTCTGGGGGAATGTCCACGCTATTAGGAATTACAAAAAAATAACATCCGTGGGAAGGCCCCCTATTTTTAAAGAAATCCGGCACCTTTTCTAAAGGAATTAAGGAAATAGTGGCAAAACGTTTGTAAGGATGTATGAACTCGAGAACCGCCTCATCCTTATCTTTCAATTCTTCGACAAAGCGGATTTGCCAAAAGCTTAATTTATCTTGCGGGATCATAAGAGGCGGCATTGGGCTAGAACCTATTTTGCGGGGCGGATTGGAAACTTAATAAAAGGGGCATCGCCGGGTTCTTCGTCAGGAGGAAGGATAAAGGGGACGCCATCTTCCAGAATGGGTCCCGGTTGTGAAAGCAGGCGCGTTGTCTCCTTGCATAAACTAAAACGGCTCTTGAGAAACTCTCCATTGATATGTTTTAACCAACGGCCTTCAAATCGTTGCCCAATCGTTTTATCGATTTCAGCGGCAGACCAATTAGCCGGAGAAAACCAATCGGAAGCAATCATGAAACCCCAGGCGGAAAGAAAGGAGGGGATATCCACGCGATAACTGTGAACTTCGGAAAACACTTTTTTGAGCGTGCGAAAAAGAGCGGCATGGGGTTTATCGTCAAGAAAGGAGAACTCCAGACCTTGGATTGCCACAAGGGCGCCTGGTTTTAAACGACGCTTAAGTTGCTGATAAAATTGTTTCGTATAAAGGCTCTGGGCAGGCCCATTGTCCAGCATGTCGACAACATCGACAATCACGACATCATATTGTTGTTTCTCGTTCTCAATAAACTTTCGTCCGTCCTGAAAAATCATTCGGGCTCTTTTATCTTCAAAAGCGCCTTTATGCCAGTCGGTTAAATGAAGGCGGCATAAATTGACAACTTCCTGATCCAAATCTACCATAGTGGCTGTTTTAACGCAAGAATGCACCAACACCTCCCTCAGGGTAGCTCCTTCTCCGCCACCGATAATCAGAATATCCTGGGGATCCGGATGGCGAAGCATTACGGGCTGGACCAGCATTTCATGATAAAGCGCCTCATCATCTTCGGCGCTCTGGATAGCCCCGTCTAACACTAATACCCATCCCCAATTGTAAGTATCCGCAATGAGCACGTTCTGATAGCGCGTTTTACCACTATAAATAACTTGAGAAATGCGGTAACTATAAGAAGCAAAGGGATCGGACTCTTCAAGATAGAATAAAGAAGTCGCATCTTGTGCTCCGAGGGACGAGGAATTCAAATTCTTTTTGGAAGCGGCGAGTTTAGTTTCTGTCATAAAATATGGAGGCGGGTTAAAACTCATTATTAAAAATTAAAATAATCAATAACCCATTGCAAAAAAGTGGCGCTGAATAAAAATCGAATCCTGCTTTGCAAAGACATAAAGGCGCTTTGTTTTCTATTGTCCGTTATCTCTGCTCGAATATGAAGGGAGGACTGAATAGGTTGCCCCATTTGATTAAATCGCCCTCGCGGAATTTTATAAATGTGCCACGAAGCCGCTCTAAACTCCTTGGCAATATATTCCGCTGCTGGATCGGGACACAAGGTATCACCGCAAGTAAAAAGATCTATTGCTGCATATCGATGCTCTGGCCAGGTATGAATCGCTAGATGGGATTCTGCAATAACAACAATACCGCTTACTCCATGAGGATTAAACTCGTGAAATACAACCTCTACAATTGTAGCCCCGCAACGCTGCGCGGCAATAACCAGAGTTTCTCTAACCTTGGCCACTTGTCCCAACAACAATGGATCACAATCATGAAGCTCTATAACGCTATGTTTCCCTAACACGATTTCAGCCTTTCGTGAATTTCGGAACTTATTTTCATAGCCTGAATTAGAATTGGGAATCATATTTTTCTCACGAGCACATTCATCCATGGTTTCAAAAGACTAAAACTTGGATAATGTCTCATATCCTCTTTTTAGTAGCCATTGGTTGCAGGTTGAGGTATAGTGCGAAACATATTTAAGGAGACTATTTTTGAAAGAATGATTTTATCCTTTCGGGATTTTTCTGAAGAGAGCGCAACGTTTTGAATACTTTAGACCGAAGTTCTTTTTTATCTCTCAAGGGGACAGCATCAAGACGTTTTGTTTTAGCAAAGTTCCACACCTCCTCGTCTGGATTCAGTTCAGGCGAGTAAGCGGGTAGACGAGAAAGAGATAACCATGAGGAATTTTTTTGTGCGAAGTTCTTCACCACTTTTGACCTGTGAGAAGGTGCGCCATCGATAATAAAAAACAGTTTTCGGCCTTTAAAATGCTGACCGAGCGATTCCATAAAATCAATCAAAGTGGCGGAATTAAAATTGCCTTTGGCAAACTTAAACACAAGATGACCTCGGGGACTGACTGCCGAAGTGACTCCAACCCAGATACCTTTCTGTCCCGAAACCCGGACAACCGGACGAATTTCGGGAAACGTCCACGTCTTGCCCACATGAGGAATCAAAAAGAAGGAAGCCTCGTCTCCGTAAAGGATCAACCCGCCGGATTGCCTTGCCTGCCTTTGAATTCTGGGCAGGACGTGCTTTTGCCATTGACGAACCTTTTGGGGATCTTGCTCCAACGCTCGACGCTCCGGACTCTTGCGAACCAATCCCAATCTTCTCAAAAACCGACCCATATGTTTGGGATGAAACCGGATACCGAACTTCTTTCGGATCAGTATCCGCACTCGCGGACCTGTCCACAAATCCGACTCGAACCCGTAGTCCATGGCAGGTCTGCGAAGCATTTCCATCAATCCCAAAATTTGACTTTCTTTGAGTTTCCCAGGCGCTCCCGTGGTCTTGGTCGATCGAAGCGCCTTCACGCCTCCTTGTCGGTATCTCTGAACCCAACGAAAAACACACGAACGATTCAACCTCATCCACGACGCGATATCCTCCGCACGATGACCTTGCTGGATCATGCGTACACCCATCATCCGCATCTCTTCCAAAGTCTCGTGACTGATCGTATAACCGTTCTTTCTCAAAAGGGCTTTGCCCATATCCAGCAAAATATATCGACATGAAAATAGTCTCCTTAAATATGTTTCGCACTATACATTCAGAAAAATTGAAATCTTAAATCCATTTATTTGTTTCAATGATGATGCTCTTGTATAGCGGGACATTTTGGCAGTCGATTAACATCGCACGCAATACATGGGCAGATAAGAAAAAATCTGTTTTAATCTAGCATACCCCCGAAGCCCAGGCAAGACCTTTAAATCCCTTGTGTTGCATTACCCTACCCTCTAGAAAACAAGGCGCAGGGGGCCACTATCACCTTTTGATTGTGAAACGCTCGGTACAGCTAAGGTAGTGATGGTGGGGAGTGGAGGATTCGAACCTCCGAAGACCGAAGCCAACAGATTTACAGTCTGTCCCCTTTGGCCGCTTGGGTAACTCCCCGTATTGAAAAAATTTATACTGCGGAAAGATCTGTCAGGATGTCTCCTCGCCAGTTAAGCCGAAGCCGCTTCCTGTTTTTACTAAGATTTTTCTGAAGCGCGTAGGACACGACCAGCGGGAGAGCCACGGTCGGTTCCACAAAGGCCATAGCGCTGGAAGCCTTTTTGGAAACTTTGCCCCAGGAGGTGGCCTCTTTCAGCGTGCTTCCGCTCAAACCGCCCCAGTGCGGGGAATCGGTCGTGACCTGGAAACAATATTTGTGGCCGCCCGTGTCGCGCCCGAAAATGTAGCTCATGACCACGGAATCATTGATGTAATTTTTGGGAACGCCGCCCGCCACATAAATGGCGGCCGTGGCTTTGGACTTCACCACAAGCTGCGTAAGCTCGTAATTGTCCCGGATCGAATCAATCGAAAGATGCGGCTCGTTCTTCACCTTTTTCCGGTGATAATGCTCGGTCAGCCCGATGCCGATGCTCGAGTCATTAATGGCCGGCGCAAAAACCGGCACGCCGTGTTTGGCCGCGGTTTTGAGGATCGAGTTGGGATCGTCAAGCGTCCCGGCAAGCAATCTCAGAAATTCACGGCTTGAATAATTCTTGGGCTTCAGTGTGTCCGCGAATTTTCCGATCCAACAGTCGGTTTCCCAGAATTTTTCCTCATCCACGTAGGTGTCGTAAATGCGGTCAATCAAAAGATCGCGGAGTACACGGTCATCCGCCTCCGGATCGCCGACAAAATGTTTGTACCCCTTGGCCTGGTAAACGTCCTGATAAAGAATCGCGCCCGTGGAAACCACCACGTCCACCAGATTGCATTCAATCATGTCGCGGATCACCTTCCGCAAACCGCCGGCAACGAGAGGCCCCGCAAGACCGAGCAAAATAGTGGGCCTCGCAGGATCGGTGAGCATCTGCTCAAAGACTTGGGCACATTGGCCGAGATTGCGCGCCTGGACGGACATACCCGCAAATCCCTCGACGATGTCAGCCACGCTTGTAGTTTTGGTAAGATCCAGCTGTTGGACTGTCTTATTAAGGAGAGCTTTTTTAGCCTTAATCTTTTCAGGATCTTCCAGTTTCAGACTGAAAGTCAAGTCCTCGTTCTTACCAGGCTTATTTTGCTTTTTATCTTTCAATCTCATCGCCATGGAAGCCCTTCTCCTATGCCCGCAATCAAGCTGGCGAAGGGACTTGAACCCCCGACCGGCGGTTTACAAAACCGCTGCTCTACCAACTGAGCTACGCCAGCGAATTTAAAACGCTTCAAATCATAAAACCGCAACATCGTATCAAATATTGAATCATGATTCAATATGCGCCAGCAAATAAAGCCCCGCGTAAACCTTTGGATCCACCCAAAACCCGGCTGATTCCTTTTCCCGGATCCAGTCATGAATCTTTGCAAGCGGCACTTCGTGGACTGTGATTGATTCCGTGTGGTCTCCACCGCCCGGGCCCGCTTTGCGCAGGCGGCTTGCGCGGAAAAGCGTCATGATATCGGGAACCCCGGCCGCGGCAAGAGGCCCGCGAAGAAGCACCTTCATTTCTCCGGCTTCATAGCCCGTCTCTTCCAAAAGCTCGCGCCGGGCCGCATCCGCAAGCGACTCGTCCGGATGAGAATCCAGATCATTGGCGAGTCCGGCCGGAAGCTCGATCACGCTGCGGCCCACAGGAACCCGGTACTGCTCAACCAGAAGCAGTTTGCCGTCGTCATTGACCGCAAGCACCACGACCACCTGGCAATTCTTGACCTTCTCCATAAATTCCCAGCCGTCTTCCACAACCAAGCGTTTATACTTGCCTTCATAAAGTGTTGTCCGCTTTGGTGTTTTCCGGTTTGCCGTTTTACGCTTAGGAACTTTTTCTTTCATTCACTTCTCCTGCCTAAACTTTTTTGAAAGGCCGCGGGCAAATAATCCAGAACGTCCGTGGGCGCAAGGGATATTTCCCCGAATTTATTTGCGGCAAGGTCCGCGGCCAGGCCGTGAATAAAAACCCCGCATTGCGCGGCGGCGGATGGCGCCAAGCCCTGCCCCAAAAAAGCCGCCATCACACCGGTTAAAATATCCCCGCTTCCGCCCGTGGCCAGGCCGGGATTCCCGGTCTGGTTCACATACACAGTCTTGCCTGGAGCGGCTACCACCGTGTGATGCCCTTTGAGCACCACCACCATGCCGTATTTTTTTGATTTTTCAATCGCAAATTTTTCCCGGCCCTCATCATCCTCCGGAACTTCTTCGCGAAATAAGCGCTGCGCTTCACCCGGATGCGGTGTCACGATGGTCTTTGATCCCAGCTTTTTTAAAATCGAATCCCGCCCTTGCAAGGCATTCAATCCATCCGCATCCACCACCTTGGGCCCCTGCCAGGCAGAAATCACCTGACGCACCAAGTCCTGTGTTTCGGAATCCATGCCCAACCCCGGCCCGATGGCCAAAACATCTTGTGTCTTGAGAAAGGAAAGAATTTTTTTGCCGGCCCTGCGCCCCAGCGCTCCTTCCCTTATCTCCGGAAAGGGCCGCACCATCACCTCGGCAAGTTTGTATACCATCATAGGGTATAAACTCTCTGGAACGCCTAGCGTGATAAGCCCGGCTCCGGCTCTGAGCGCCCCCATGCTGGCTAAATACGGCGCGCCGGGAAAATCTCTGGATCCGGCCAAGATAAAAATTTTTCCAAAATTTCCCTTATGGCTTGTGGCTTTGCGAAGCGGGAAAAATCGTCCGAATTCCGGGAGGCTCACTGCGTTTCGCTTAAGGCGTGTTTTTCAATCAATTTTTTCATTTCCTTGATGGCCTTGCCCAGCCCCATCATCGCGGCTTTGGAAATAATGGCATGGCCGATGTTAAGCTCCTCAATGTGCGGGATCTTGACCACGTGTTCCACGTTTTTGTAATTCAATCCGTGGCCCGCGTTCACGCCCAGCTTTCGTTGATGGGCTTCCTGCGCCGCGTTATGGAGCCGGATAAGCTCCTTTTTCCACAAAGCCGCATCGTCCGTGACAAAAGCATTGGCAAAAGCGCCGGTATGCAGCTCGACAAAATCCGCGCCCGCAGCCAAAGCTGCCTCAATGAAACTCACTTCCGGCTCGATAAACAAACTCACCACCACGCCCTTGTCTTTGAAAGGAAGAATCACCTGACTGATTTTTTCCCTGTCGCGGACCACATCCAGCCCGCCCTCGGTGGTTCTCTCCTCCCGCCGTTCCGGCACCAGACAGATTTTGCCCGGGATCACCTTGAGGGCAAAGGCCACAATCTCCGGGCTCAGGGACATCTCAAGATTTAAGGGGATCTTCTTGACTTTCTTTTTAATGGCCAGCACATCCGCATCCTGGATATGCCTGCGATCCTCGCGCAAGTGGACCGTGATTCCATCTGCACCCGCTTTCTGAGCCGTGACCGCGGCTTGAAGCGGCTCCGGCTCTGTGCCTCCGCGCGCCTGCCTTAGAGTTGCGATATGATCGATATTCACGCCAAGTTTGATCGGAATTACTCCACCTTGACTTTAATCACAGGGGTATCGTGGTTAAGCTGCACTTCATTGGGCAGCTTGAGCTGCAAAGGCAGATCATGCACCCCTTTTTCCAAAGCCGTGGCATCGACAAATGCGAGAATATCCTTGGAGGTGATTTTATCAAGAACCCCCTTGGGACCGTTCACGGCAAAACTCACCAGCTCCGGTTCTACGGAAACAGCAAAGGCCGTTTTTGTGTCTTTTACAATTTTCACGGACACGTCATGAAATACGATCACGCTGTATTCCCGGTGGATGGGCACAAAAACATCCACGAGAAGATCCTTGGTGATGGAGCGCAGATCCGGGTCCAGCTTCAGCGCCACCTTGCGCCGGAACGACCGCATCCTTCCCACCACATCCAGAGTTTCCGTAGAAATCGCTTCCAGTTTTTCCAGCTTGGCTTTTGGTCCCTCCACCAGCGCGGCATTGGGATTGATCTCGATTTTTTTGTCGTCAATCAAATAACCATGCGCCGGCTCACCCTCCAGAGGAACGCGTATCGGAAGTTTTTGGACGATCAGCTCATCCAGGGTCACGGTCACAGATTCCGGGGAAATACTCAAGATGCGGACATTGCCCGGCGGCAGAACGATATCCCTTTGCTCCAGGGTAAAATTGTATTCGCCCGCCTTGTCCACGTCCTTGATCTGATGGTGGGCACGGACCGAATCCTGCGAAATCACGGAAAGAACATTCCGCGGAACAGAAAGGTGCAGAGTCACGGTTTGCAGGGAGCTGCTTAAGACCGTCATGCGTCCGCCCGGTGGGGGATCCACCTTGAGCGGCGCGGAAAGCGTCACTTCAATGCTTTGCTCGCCCACGGCATAAAACCAGAGAATCACGGCAATCACAAGTGCCACAAGCGGCATCGCCAGACTGGTCAAGTGGCGTTTAAAATTCAGCTTCATGAATCCGATTTCTCCGGCTTTGATAAATTAAATTTAAATCCGCGGAGCAGATGATAGGCTATGCCTTTGGGCTCCTCCGGGACAAAAAGACTGCGCAGCACCCGGCGCAGTCCCTCGCCGTCAAGATTTTGCGTGAGCTTCCCGTAAACTGAGACCGAAATCGATCCGGTCTCTTCCGAAATCACGATCACCACCGCATCCGTTTCCTCGGTAAGCCCGATCGCGGCGCGGTGGCGGGTTCCCATGGTTTTCGCGATTTGTGGATTCTGCGTCAAAGGAAGCAAGGACCCGCAGGAGGCAATCCGGCTGCCTTGAATAATCATGGCGCCGTCATGAAGCGGCGTCATTTTGGTGAAAATGGTGCGTATCATTTCCTCGGAAATGGCCGTATCCACAAGAACGCCGGTTTCGATAAAATTTTTAAGCCCTACTTCTCTCTCAATCACAATCAACGCCCCGGTCCGGGAGCGAGACAAGGCCTCGCAGGCATTGATCACCTCGTCAAAAAGCCCTCCTTTCTGTAGAAAGCCGCGCCAGAGCGTGGTTTGCCCGATCCGGGCCAGCGCCCGCCGGAGTTCCGGCTGGAAAAGAATCAGGAAAGCGATCATGCCGAATGCAAAAAGCTTGGTAAAAACCCAGCTGATCGTGTCCAGCCCCAGCACCTTGGAAATCTGGAAAATCAGGGCAAAGAGAAGCATGCCCGTAAGAAGCTGCACCGCGCGTGTGCCCTGAATCAGCCGGAGCATGGAATACACCACGGCCCAAATAATAAGAATTTCGAGAAGCGGCCGCCAAAATATCGTCAGGAAATGGATCACGGTCTTTTGAACAGGTTAAGAAGCAGGGTGAGAATCAAACTCAAAAGGATAGAAGTTACGACCGGAAAATAAAAGGAAAAATTTCCTTTCTGGATGAAAATATCGCCCGGAAGCCGGCCAAGCCCTGGAATCCGGCTGATTAAATAAAGAAGCGCTCCCGCGCCGGCTGTGAAAAAGCCTATCATGATCAGCAATTTGGACAGTGCGGCCATCGGAGTTTCATTCATCATGTCACGAAGACCAAAGATCGGATTGTTTCTTCTCAGGCGGAACGCTGCCCAAGTGTTCATACGCAAGGCGCGTCAGCACCCTTCCCGAAGAAGTCCGTTTAAGGAATCCTTTTTGAATCAGATAGGGCTCGTAGATTTCCTCAATGGTCTCGGCTTCTTCGCCCACGGCCACGGAAATAGTATTGATCCCCACCGGCCCGCCTTCAAATTCGTTCATGATCATGCCCAAAATTTTTTTGTCCATCTGATCCAGGCCCGCCATGTCCACTTCCAGCATATGAAGCGCCCGGTCCGCAACCGCACGCGTGATCCGGCCGTCGGCCTTGACCTCGGCAAAATCCCGCACCCGCTTGAGCAGCCGGTTGGCGACACGCGGCGTGCCCCGCGCGCGGGATGAAATCTCGGCCGCACCATCTTCCGCAATCTCGATATTCAAAATTTTGGCTGAACGTTTCACGATTTTGGCTAGTTCCGCATCCGTATAATAATTGAGCCGCTCCACAATGCCGAAGCGCGAGCGCAGAGGCGCGGTCAAAAGCCCGCTCCGCGTGGTCGCGCCGATCAGCGTGAATTTCGGAATATTGATTTTCACCGAGCGCGCACTGGGCCCCTTGTCGATCATGATATCGAGGTAATAATCTTCCATGGCCGGATAAAGATATTCCTCCACAATGTGCGGCAGGCGGTGAATCTCGTCAATAAACAGAACGTCGCCTTCCTCCAGATTGGTAAGCTGGCCGGCAAGATCCCCCGGCCTTTCGAGCACCGGTCCGGAGGTGGTCTTTATATTGGCCTCCATCTCCTTGGCAATGATATGGGCCAGCGTGGTTTTGCCCAGCCCGGGTGGACCAAAGAAAAGAATATGATCCATCGGTTCTTTTCGCTTTTTGGCAGCCTGGATAAAAATCGAGAGATTGTCTCTTAACTTTTCCTGCCCCACAAAATCCGGAAGCTTGGAAGGCCGGAGCGAGAGATCCATTTCCAGGTCTTCATCGCGCACCTGCCCGGAGATAAGCCGCTCTTCATCCATAGGGTTTATCGCGCGCTTTCAGAATCCGAAGCCGCCGGCTTCGAAGCATCGCCTTGTGCGTTTAATTTTGATTTGAATTTACCCAAAAGTCCCGTGACTTCCTGTTTGGCCTGACCCAAGGTTTCTTTGACCGCAGTTTCTGTCTTGTCCGTAAGCTTATGAGTGGCTTGCCCGAGTTCGACCGTGCCTACGGTCTGAGCCGCCTGGTTCAGAATGCCCGTGGCGCTTCCGACCGTGTCTTGCACCACAGATTCCGTTGTCTTGAGCGCTTCATCCGCGGTTTGCAGAATGATGTCACTTCCCACGCTCACGGTTTTCGCCAAGTCCTGCTTAAGCAATCTGGAATCAATTCCCAAATTGCCGAATGTGGTGCCGAAAAGAACTTTTATGAGCACCACATTCACGATTGCATTCGGGTCCGTGATATTTTTAAAAATCTGCTTCTCGATCTTCAGGTCCACTGATGCTTTTTTGGGAATTTTTGCCAAGCCCAGCACGGCCACATGATCTTCAAAGCTTACTTTGCGGAGCGTGAGCTCCAGCCTGTCCAGTTTAAAGGGTAGGGCAGGCTTTTCCTGAGGGGCCGCCTGCGGCTGCGGCTTGCTTCCCTCCGATTTCCCTACTGAGCTCAAAACCTGCAGATTAGAAACTCCTTTTTCATCTTTCACCACATTGAGCTCTTTCACCGCAAATCTTATTTCGCGGAAATGAATGCTCTCTTTCCGTAAAATCGGTCCCAGGTCCGGCGCTATGTAAATCTCCGGAATATCAGCGAAAATTTCTTTTTTAAAGGCTTGAGGATTGTAAATTTTAAGATCTTGAAGATGAATGACGGCCGGATGAAGCTCAAGGCGGATGCGGCCAACCGTGGTTTTAAAACCGGTCAGCTTCGTGACGGAGGATTCAAATCCTTTCCGGATTAAGCGCTCCCGCGCAACATAAAGAAAGACAAAGGCGGAAAGAAATAAAAGGCAGACCGCTAGCAGGAATTTCTTCATGAAGGGTATTATACGCAGATTATGCGCGGATGGCAATCTCGCGTGCCGCGAGAAAATCTTTTACCAGGGCTTCGACCAGGGCCTCGACATTGGTGATGGCCCAAGTGCCGTCACCATTGCGCACAATATAATTGCCAAGACCGCTGTCTTCGAGAAGTTTTGCAAACTCATCCTCTTCGCCCTGGGCCGGCACAATATTTGCAGCCTGGACTTCAGTGGTCGCATAGGCATAGCCCGTGGTGGGATTTGAAGCAACCGTGGGTTTTTGCAGCTGAGACTGGAATTGAACCACCCCGGGTGCACGCTGCCGGAGCAATGTCTCCAGAGATGCTTCCCCGATTTTGGCTCCTTCAGGAGTGATAACGCGGACATAACCCTTCCGAAGAAGCTCCGTGATGGTTAATCCTCTATAATCTCTGGGCAATGTGGCATAAGCTTTGGCAATGACCCCCTGCCGCTCAATCATTTTGACTGTTTCTGCTAATACATCTGCGTCATCAGAAACTTCAACAGTTTTGATGTGTAATAAATTGGAATCACGTCTAATCTCATCCGGACTTTTGCCTAAGGATGCCGCAAGCGCCAACCCCGCCCTATGACCTACCACGACGGCGGCCGCGCCACGATTCCTTCTCGCCATCTCCACCACGGAGAGTAATTGAGCTTTTATGTTCGCTGGCGATACCGTATCTAAAAGAGGCAGGACTAAAATACGCGTTTTATTTCCCCCCAATAGAGCAGAAAGCAATGTGACTGCTTGCGGATTATCCGGCAAGGCCTCTTGAATATTGGCTAAAGAAATATTGTCTGCCGGAGTGGTCCTGGCTCTAATGGTCTCAAGAATAGCAACGGTCAACGGCCCCGAATTGGCCGCCTCTGCCACTTCCTGCATTGCTGTTGGATTATGCTGCAACTGTTCAAGAATGGAAAGCGCCTCCGCAGGAAGGGACACATCGACCATAGATGCATCGATCATAGCAGCCCCTGGAAAAACAAAAGCTTCTGTAAGATTCTTGCTATCCGCCGTCTTTGGCTGATCATTTTTGGCTGGCAGCTGGCCTTCTTTAATAATTTGCAGGAGAGACCCTGTCTGCTGAAGCACACGGCCTTCAGGCAAATTACTTTGATTGGGGTATTTGAGGTTCCAGTTACCGGCTTTACCTGCAGGAACCGTCGTTACTGTGTCAGGGGTATAATCAAGAGCATCAGCTGATGTTTTGTTATGGCCATAACTGACTTCATGGTATGTGCCGTTGGCCGTAACAACGCGAAAACGAACCCCGTTGGTTAGAGTTCCTGTTGAAGAATCGAACGTGACATCTACAGGCCCTGTAAGGTCAATATCCGGAAGTAAGCCATCCACCTTTTCAACAGCAGCGGTCTGCGCTGCCACCATTTCTGGCGTAATCCGGCCTCCCCCACGCTGCGCCGCCATTTGCAACGAAATTCCGGTACCCGCCATCATATAAAAGATAAGCCGGTTCGTGGCGCCCGGAGACCTGATGCCCGCAACCGCTTCTGCGTCGTCGGGTTCCTTGACCGCAAAGGTACCAGCAAAAACACTGCCGACTTCCGAGTCTCCTTCGGTCATAATCTTGATGTATTTTTCATTCCCCTGCTTTACATCCACTTTCGGAATCACCACAAGATATGATACATGCTGTTTTTTAAGCAGCGCGGTTAATCCATCCGTATGAAATCCGCCCGTGATAAGCACGGTCCTGTCCGCGCCCGAACCCTTGGTTTTGGCAAGAACGTTTTCCACAAAAAGACGATCGCGTTCCAGAACCACCCGGTAAAAATATTCCACATCATCCATGATCTGGTCCATTTTCAGCGTGTCGCCCTTATAGTCTGTGGGCAGCACCTGAAGTTTCTGAGCCAGTTTGTCCATTTCCGCCTTGATATAGGAGGCCTTCATCACATTGTAATGCCGCACAACATAGGTCAGTTTTTCCCGGTTCACTTCCAGCTTGAAGTACTGCTCCAGAAGCTCCATGTCCCTGATAAGCTGAAGGAGATGGCGCTCATCCTTGGTTCTGAAAAGCTTTTTCTGAATAATTCTCTCCAGCCGGTGTACCTCCGCGAAAAGGCCATGATGCTCGATTTCATCCTGAAGAATCAGAAACTCGGACATGGCCCTCATCTGAGGGTAGCCCAATAGATCAATCCCGTATTGTCCGGCTAGGGCCGTGATCTTCTTAAAATAAGCGCGGGGCTTCATGCCCTTCTTTTTAAGCTCCAGACTGGCCAGAAGCTCCTCCACTTTTGGATCGGAAGTTTTTTTCAGAAAGGCCGCCTTGATGGCCTGCGATTCTTTTTTAAGCTGCTTCTCGTCCAGTTGCTTTTCTAGCTCATGGAGCCGCATGATCCGAACCAGGTTGGGGAAACGGGTAATTTCGGTTAACTTCTTGAGCGAGACCAGCTTATGCTTTTCCGCCAGCCCGTCCAGGTAAAGCAGGTAATCGATCAGGTCAATCTTTTCCTTGGCATAAGCCTCCATGTTGCGGGTCAAGTCCAGGAGCTCGTCATTGAGAAGCTTGGTCCGGAGGTCTTTGGCCAGCATCCGCAAGCATTTGAAATAGTCCGTAATCTCCGCCTGGTGTGCGTAAACCGACCGGAAGGTTCGCAGGTTTTCCATATAAAGCATCCGGTTCTCAATGCCCTGCAGCTCCACTGGTTTTTCCGATTCAATGGCAAAGGCCTCGGCGCCTGAAAGGCGGCCTTCCCGCATCAGGTAATCTGCAAGTTTTTGGTTGGCTTCCTTGAGATAGGCAGTTTCAAAAATCTCGGGATTGAGTTTGGAAGAGGCTCCTTCAAGCTGGATCAGATTCATATTATAATTTTTGGAAAGGTGGGTGAGGATGTTCTTGATATTGACTTGGGCTTCGTAGTTGGCGTGAGCGTCCTGGATGTGGACAATCACCGGCGATCCGGGAGTGCCCTGAAAAACTTCCTCGATCTTGCCGAACTTTTCTGGGATCGTGAGACTATAAGGGTTCAGTCCTTCCACCGGCACCGGAGATCCCACCGCTCCCGGTCCTCCGGGCGCCTCCAACCCCACCGGCTTGGCGCCTTCTCCCATGGGCTCGGGAACCGCAGTCGGCTGCTGGCTGTAAACATTGCCCGTGCAGGCAAAGCATAAAAGGAAAGATGTAATAAAAAATTTGTTTTTAAAAAATTTCCTCAATGGATAAAACCCCCTTACACGGAAGATTTTACTTAAAAAAACTATATATGCCTTTCAAATACTTTTTAAGATTTCTTAAACTTAGGGTAAAAAAAATTATAACCCCTTGAAGTGCTTAAATATTAGCATAGCCTCTCTTGCTTTTCAAGCTCAAACCTTCGTTATGATTATAACTCTTTTATTAATAATGAGTTGGGGTTTAGCTTTGTGCTGTTTTATTCACAAATTGACAAACACGGTTTTTACCCGTTCGCTTGGCTTCATAAAGCGCCTCATCCGCGTATTTGATAATGGCACGGCTGCTTAACAAATTATCGGCCCTTGCCGCCGCCACTCCCAGGCTGATGGTAAACTGGGCCATTTGATTTACGTAGTTGAATTTCTTGTCCTCCACGCTTTTCCTTATCTTTTCGGCAATCTGGACCGCTTCTTCCTTCCGAGTATGTATCAGCACCACGCAAAACTCCTCTCCTCCGTAACGGGCCGCGACATCGTCCTTCCGGACACTCTCCCGGATGCAGTAGCTCACATTCTTGATCACATCATCGCCGAACTGGTGGCCGTAGGTGTCATTGACATGTTTAAAGTTGTCGATATCAATCATCAAAACTGACAATTCATGGTAGGCGTCCATTTTCCGGGCTCGGCGTTCGAGTGCCAGCTTGGCAAATTCAAGATCAATCCTGGCCTCAAGAAAACGGCGGTTATAAAGTCCGGTCATAGGGTCTGTACTCACCTCGCCCCTAAGCCGGACATTTTCAACCAGGGTATGAAAATACCGGTAAAGAGTGACGGAGAGAAAGGCCAGCCATGAAGCCAGAAGGGGGGTGAAGTAATCCCCGATATAATTGAAACAAAATAGCCCAAAAAAGAGCACTCCGCATGCCAGCGTCCCGGCCGCAAGCCCGGCCAGCCCCCGCATCACATCATAGCGCAGCCCCAGCCAGCTCCCCACTAGCGCAAAAAGCGCCACGGCCAGGATATTAAAGCCAAAAGGAATTTTCTGAAGAAAATCCCGAGCTTCCATATTGACCAGCCAGTTCAGGTTCACCACCACGCCCGGCATAACCCCCAGGGGCGTGTGATAGTAGTCATGCAATCCCCGGGAGGTGGAGCCGGCAAGCACGATTTTGCCTCCAACCCGGCTTTTCAAATCTTCCTCCTGCAGCACTTCCCACAGGGGCATTTGCGGAATGTCTTTGAGGGCCAGCTTAAAATTGATCGCCGCATTTTTGTGGTCATAAAATGGGACGAAAAACCTCTTATGGCCATTTTCAACCGGCTCATCATGCAGGCCCTGAGGACTGATGCGCAACTTGTCCAATGTCAAACCCTCCAGACCCTTAAGAATCTCCATTTCCCACGGCCAGGCCGCAATTTTTCCCTGCTGATCCTCATAAACGAGGCGCATGCGCCGCACATAGAGATCTTCGTCCAAAAGTTTGTTGACCACGCCGGATCCTTTGGCGCCGGCCCGGATCTCCTTGAGCGAGAGCACATAGTTGCCCTGGGCATCCACAAAGGCGGCCAAAATCACATGCCCCGCCTTTTGAATGGCCTCGGCCAGGAGAAAATCATCCAATGGTTCGCTTTTTCCCGCAAACACAAAATCAAGCGCTACCAGCCGGGCTCCCGCAGCGTCAAGTTTCTGCAAAAGTTCGGCATAGATGCGCCTTCTAAAAGGCCACTTTTCCTTGATTTTTTGAATAGATTCATCATCCACGGTGATCAGAAAAAGATCTTTAAGAATGGGCGGGTGGTAAGGAAGAAGGTAGCGCAGAGAAAATAAAAAATCCTGGGTTTTGAAAATGGGAACTTCCAGAATACGGGCGGGAGAAATAACAGCCGCATAAAGGAGCGCGGCCAAAAGGGCCGCAAGGATGGCTTTGAGCGCGGCGGGAAAAGGCCTTGGAAACATGAAAAAAATGTTATCATTAAAAGGAGTTTCAATCAAATGGGAATACGCCTTCGAAGAAAAAGAATTACCCTGATGCTGACAGGGCTGGTGATGGTTCAGACAGGATGCGGCAGTCTGAACCATCCGCCGGTTCCTTCGCTTGAGAATCCGGACTTCAGGAAACAGCTGGCCGGATCGGTTCACCTTGAAAACGCGCCGTCAGATCTCATGGCCGGAATGGCCAAAAGGGATATCACACCGCCTGTGGGCACACCGCTCGGCGGCTACGGACGCAGAAAAGGCCGGCCTTCCCAAGGAGTTCATGATCCGTTGCATGTGCGTGTGCTCGCTCTTAAAGATCAAACGGATTTTCTTGTTTTCGCCTCCTGCGACCTGGTGGCCATTGACCAGGAGCTTTATCAGGCCATACTCCAAAAGGTGACCGCGCAGAGTCCGCTTTTAAAACCTCAACTTTTTCTCTCGGCCACGCACACGCATTCGGGATCCGGCGGTATCGGAAAGCGCTTCCTCGAACGCATCATCTCCGGCCGGTATAACAAAGAAGTGTTCTGCATGACCGTGGACAGGATTTCTGATGCCATTCTAGAGGCGGTCAATCATATGAAACCCGCCGCAGCCGGTCTGGCCTCCACACGGCTGGAGGGTATGATTGAAAACCGTATGATCGACGGAGGCATAGTGGACGACAGCCTTTCGGTTCTTAAAATTGAACGGGAGGATGGACCGCCCGTTTTTCTTGTCAATTTGGCCGCGCATCCTACAGTTTTGAGCGCCGACAACCTCTTTTTCTCCGCCGATTTTCCGGGCTTCCTTCAGCAAACCGTTGAGGAAAAATTTCCAGGCGCCGTATGCCTCTTCATTAATGGGACCGCCGGCGATCAAAGGATTCACGGATTTAGTGAAACACAGGGATTTGCCCGTGCCAAAGCTATTGGGGAAAAACTTGGGGAAACCGTTTTGGGAATAAGTGAATCGATACCGATGGAAAAGCGGGCCGAGATCGTCACGCTTCAGGCGCCCCTTCATCTCCCGCCGGTTAAAATCCGTTACGGTTTTCTCCAGCCGCCCTCGTTCATTGGAAACCGTCTAATCGAAAGACATGTGGTTTGCAATGCGGCGCGGCTGAACAATTTAGTGTTCATCAGTATTCCGGGAGAAATGACTGGCGAGCTCGGCCTTGAAATCAAAAGGGAAGCAGAAAAGCTGAATCTCAAGCCTTTGATTATCGGTTACACCAATGGATACATCGGCTACATTATTCCCGAAAAATATTACCGCTTAAAAACCTACGAATCGAGTGTCACTTTTTTTGGTCCCACCCTGGTCCATTACTTTATAGGAAACATCCTGTCGCAAATCCATTTTCTGAAAGAGGTGGAACATGAAGCGGCGGCTTAATGCGGCTGTTTGCTCCATTTTGTCAACCTTGATGCTCCTGAGCCCAGCGCTTCCCTGCTCTGCAAAGCAAGCCGGGAACCATGCGGATATCATGAGCCGCGCCTCGCTTGAGTACCGCGAAGAAATCCCTATTCTTCATCTTGAAGGAAACGGCTATGAAATCGGCTACCAGCACGGCGTCCTTCTTAAGGAAAAAGTCCGCCAGGCCAACCGCCAAATCCTAGATTATTTTCCGAAAAAAATCAAAGTTCCGATTTTGGGAAAAATCGTTTTTAATTTTCTGCTGGACCGAAGCTACCGCAAACTGGCTTCGCATATTCCGCAGGACTATAAAGATGAAATGCAGGGGCTTGCCGATGGATCCGGCGTTCCACTGAGAAACATTCACCGCCTGCACGCAATTCCGGAGCTTTATTCCACCCTGTGCGCCAATGGTGCTTTCTTTGGCAAAGCCACCCGGAACGGCCGACTGTATCATCTCCGGAACCTGGATTGGAACCGCGAGATCGGCATTCAGGATTACCTTTGCCTTTTTGCCGTAAAGAAAAAAGATTCCATCCCGTTTGTGAATATCGGCTATATCAGTTTTCTGGGCGCGCTTTCCGGCATGAATGCCGAAAGCATTTCCATCGGCCAGGTAGGGGGCGAAACCAAAGATCATACTATGAAGGGAATGCCCATGACTTTTCTTCTCCGGCGAGTGTTGGAAAAAGCACGTAACGTGAATGAGGCCGCGCAAATCATCCTGAACGCGAAACGGACTATCGGATGTAATTATGTGTTTGCAGACGCAAAAAATAAAAAGGCCTGTGCGCTTGAAACCACGGCGCATCACGCAGCCATTTTCTATGATCAGGACCCCAAAGAAGCGGCTTCTCCGTATGCCCTGCCGCTTAAAAACGCGGTGATGCGTTCCGATTTTGCCGTAGATCCCGTGATACGGGACCTACAAACCTGCGCGGCAGGCAATCCCAAAAAACCGGGGCTAGAAGACCCGCGCGGCTCCAGCGCTTACGACAAGCGCTACCGGCGCCAAGCGGATTTTGCCAAGGCGCACTACGGCACGATCGATTCCGATTCGATGATTGAACTTGCCCAAGCCATTGCGCCAGGGTCCAATGTGCAAAGCGTGGTTTACGGGTTTCCTGATTTTTGGGTGGCGACGGCCAAGGGAGAGGCCAAAGCCGTGGATTCCGGATACCGGAAGTTCAATCTCCCGGAACTCCTCGAAAAGAAATAAATCCTCTGATTCCTTGATTTTTTTCCGGATAAAAATGCTTGCGGTAAAATTTCAGGGCCTTGATTTTCAAATAAGGGAGCGTCAGGATGGTGCCGTAATGGCCCAGCGGCGTGTAAATCACCTCCGGGTTCCCGAGCGAGTGCCAAAGATTCTTGCTGTATTTCCGGCCCACCACCCGGTCAAAATAGGCAATCACGAAAAGAACGTCCTCGGTTTTAACATAAGGGGCCATGGTCAAAGTGTCTGACTGGATGGCTTTTCTTAAATCCTCGCGTAAATTCGTATTCATATTTTCGGGTATGTACCCCGCCTGCTCCGCCGCCGTGCGCATATACTTTTTAATGGCTTTTTCCTCGGAATCAATAATCAAATCCGCCATGGGACCCCCAGCCATGGCAATGATATGGCATTTAATCCTGGGCTCCACCGCGGCCGTGATCGTGTTCACAATGCCTCCATAACTGATACCGAAAGAACCCACGCGACCTGCCTCCGTGCCGGGTTGTTCGATCAGCCAATCCAGCGCTTGCCGGGTACGGATCACGCTTTTGCGGATATAACGTTCCACCTGATTCATATCCTGTTCCTTGTCATACCGCGGCTTTCTCCGGTGGATAATAGCCGCGTCCATGCCCTGCGAGGCAAAGTAAGGAGCAAGCCAGTCCACGATCATGTTTCCTCCGAGAATGGGCGCGACCAGAATGAGCGGTTTTTTTCCTTCCTTCTTGGACCGGTAATAATCAATTTTTACGGAATATTCAAGCTCAAGATCATTGGCCCCTTTGGCATCATTATTTTTCCTTTTCTCAGCCACATCCTTGCGCATCTCATCCACCGGCCGCTGAATCAATTCTTCAGGAAGATTCAAATCAAAGGTGATTTGCTCCAAGGTGTATTTCTTTTGCTCTTTGAGAAGTTCCCGATGCGCTTCGACTTTCTTCTTGGGGTAGTCAAAATAGCCTCGCATGTCCGGCGTGACCTCATTGGCAAGCCGGGGAAGTCTGGGCGGAGAATAATGAATGCACCCTGAAGCAACAAGCAAAATAAAGACGAAGAAAAAAAGTTTTACTTTAAATAGATGGGATTGGAAAGAATCCATAATTTCTTTTTGTGATAAACTTCCACTCTGTAAACACCCGGACCGTCCGGGGTAATTTCCGCGAAATCCGCCTTGGCCCTGTAAACCGGATTTCCATTCTTGAGAAGCCGGATTCCCGCTTGACCCGGAAGCCAAATTTTTAATTTCAGACTTGCATCATATTCAAGTGTATCCCCCATCATCCACTTTTGCTTATCTTTTTCAGCCCAAAACAAAAAATTGCGCGCCGGCTTGACCAGGTCAAAACCAATATACACATGCCCCTTGCCCAAGGCCTCCAGGATCGCTTTTTCCGAAAGCTCCTCCGCCCAGACATGGGTTTGAACGACTTTAAACATGGTGTCGTAACTATCCAGAGGTCTTCCGAAAATGCGCACCTTTTGATGCGCATCCACGGCACCGATTCCAACCACCGTGCCGTGCTTGAGCAAAGCATCCCACCGCCGGAGATAGGCGCCGGGTCGTTCAAGAACCGATTTAAAAAAATATTTGGGCGTAAGCCCTAAAACTTTCAGGGTAGCCCAAAATTTTCCATCCTCATAAACGTCGTTGGCCAGATTGTAGACTTCTATGCCCGTAATCGGCGCGGCCGTCCAATCCGACCACGGTTTTCGCCTGGACTCTCCATGCGCAACAAAACTCAATCCGCCCAGCTCTTTAGTTTCTTTTAAAATATCGGAGGGTTCCCGGTTAAGGTCAAATTCTTTGTCAACACCGAGGACTGAAAGATGGCCAGCCTTGGTGGATAATTCCTCTCCAACGATAACCAGCGTCCGGTCATAAAAACCGTCCATTTTATCCCGCAGGCCTTGCAGTGTGTTATGGTCTGTCACGATGACAAAATCGGCACCGGCTTTGCGCGCGGCAGAAACAATTTCATCGAAACGGCCTTTGGAATCATGCGAGTAGCGGGAATGCACGTGGAAAATTCCCGAATAATCTTGAAGGGAAAATTCAAAAGGAAGCTCTCTGGGAGCAGGTCGGCGAGATGGGAGATCGAGTATCTCCATGGTCGCGCATCCGGCAAGGGACAAAAAAAGAAAAAAAGAAGCAGCTATCCTTCTCAGAATCATGAGGCGGGTGAAAAAAGTTTGGCGAAAAGTTCCCGGCTAAGCGGGGCCACAGTCGCCAGGCCGAGATTGTCTTCCACATGCGCTGATGTTTTCATGCCCACCAGCGCCGTCTGAACATCCGGTGTTGAGCGGATAAATTGAAGCGCGCATTGGGCATCGGTCTTGAATCCTTTCAAAAGCTGTTTCAAAGACCCCGGCAATTTCTGCGTGAGGCGCCCCTGCATCAGGGAGGCGCTGGACATAACCATCATGTCGTAACGCGCGCAGGCCTCAAGCAAGGAAACCCATGCTGGCCCCACTTGCTGATTCGCGGCCAAAAGCGCTTCCGGCATGGCCAAGTTATAAGGAAGTTGAACGGCCTTGAAGTGATGGCCGGCGCCGGCCACTTCCCTGGCTGTGAGCGCGAGCTCCTCAAGCGACAGATAGTTCGGGGACTGGGGCGAGACCCTGTACCCATTCCACGTGGCCGTACCGTATATCCGAATTTTTCTTTCTGACACGGCCTTTTCGAGAAACTCAAAGGCTGCGCGGATCCTATCCAAAAATTCCTTTTTCGAAATCTCCTCCAGCTGTGTCTCCGGGTTGTGCAGATAATAAATATCCACGGTTTCAAGCCCCAGATTCCTGCGGCTTTTTTCCAATTGATCCGCAAGATATTTGGGCGTCATGGCGTGACATCCCGCCACCACCTCCGAGGCTTCCAAAATGCCCTTGGCCAAATATTCCGAATGAAGATAACGGTCAGGATCGGAAGGAACGGTTCCGTCAAAAGGAATGAATCCTCCTTTGGTAGAGATCACGATTTCATCGCGCGAGAATCCTTTTTCGCGGGTCAGAACTTCCAGCGCGCGGCCAATCACCCGCTCGCTTCGCTGGCACCGGTAGTTAATCGCCGCGTCCATCACATTAAGCCCGAGTTCCACGGCTTTAAGCGCGGCTTCCCCATAGGCCTGATCCGTGCTTTCATCCGACTCTCCCAAATAAGTGCCCAGCCCCACGGAAGAAACGGATAAATCATGTTTGATTTTGTAATGGCCTGGCACCGCTTTGCCCTGAAACCGGGCGGCAAACTTTTGAGTCCCTTCGGGAGTTGCAAAGCCGGCTATCATTGGGACGCCTGATTTTTCTTCCGGCTGGCCAGTTTGTTCACAAGAAACTGGGTAAGAAGCGCTCCTCCGACCTGCATGATCGCATTCCCTCCCCCGCCCTGGACCTGAGCGCCGGTGTTTTGTTGATTATTATTTTGCTGAAACGGGTCGTCTCCCCAAGGATTTTGCGCTAACGGACTCTGCCCAAAACTATTTTGACGGAAAGAACTGGAAGGAAACTGCTGAAATCCCTGCTGCCTCTCGGACCAGTCAAGCTGCTGAAGGTTGGACATGGCCTGCTCATTTTTCGGGTCCACATCCAGCGCGCGCTGAAAAGCCTGCTCGGCCTCCTTAAATCTTCCCTGTTTTTGAAAAAGAACGCCCAGGTTATTCAGGGCCGTGGAATCCTGGGGATTGACGGAAAGCGCTTCCTCAAAAGAGGCTTGTGCCCGGCGGTAATCACCCAGCTCAAAGTAACTCACGCCCAGCCCATTATGCGCGTCGGTGTTGCCGGGATCGATGTTGATGGCAGCTTCGAATTCCGGGATAGCGGCTGAATAATTCTGCCCCCGGTAATAAAGATTTCCCAAACCCACATAAGGCCGGGGGTCATGCGGCTCCATGGATTTGGCCATCTCAAATTCACGCCGCGCCAGCTCGGACTTTTTCGTCTTGGTCAAAAGCAAGCCGTAATACAAATGCGCCTCCTGGAGCCGGGGATTGATGGCCAAAGCGCGCTGAAAATAAAAATCCGCCTGGTCATAGTTTTCTTTTTTCATGTAAATCCGGCCAAGATAAAGATAGGTGTAGGGATCCTGGTTGGCCAATCCCAAACTTTCCTTGAGCGCAGCTTCGGCACTCGCCAAATCCTCCCGTTCAAAAAAAAGGACGCCCAGGTTACGGTGAATCAGAGGATTGGAAGGATCAAGATTCCTGGCCTCCTGATAGACCTGAATCGCCTCGGCCATTTGGCCCGCGCTGCGGTATTGCGCAGCCTTATCCATCAGGCCCTGGACCTCTGAGGAGTTGCTCGCAATCGCGGGCCAGGCAAGCCCCGGGCTCAGCGGGATGCTGAAGCTATAAACCATTAAAAGAACCTGACAAATCCGGTTTTTCATAACACACGGTCAATCTTTCAAAATCGTTAAAATAATGGGATAGGAAATAACCAAATCATTGTCCAGCAGGATCTCGACAAAATATTTTCCGGCCGAAGGAAAAACAATGCCGTCAAACCGGTTGATGGAGGTATGGTAATGTTCGATGCCTTTAAGCTCAAAAGAAGTTTCCTGGCTCTGGATAATGGCCGCGGCCGTCTCTTCCTGGAGCAGACGAATTTTTTCTGTAAAATTTCCCACGCCCTTGCACCAGCGGTTGGCCACATAAAGCCGGGGATGCTTGAGCGGAAAGCGAAGCCCGCCGATGGTCTCAAAAAGCCCAAGAAACATAAATTTGCCATTGTCTTCCCGGCGGATATCATCGCATAGCAGAGTGAATTGCAGGGCCGGTTTGATATTCACAGGACCGCTCGCTATTTTTTCTTCAGGATTTTCTTCGGGGGATACTGCCACGCAAATTCCGGCTTCATCACCGGGGCGCCATTGGCCGGAAGAGGAAAAGGGGCAGTTACAATTTCATAAATGCCGGCGAGACTTCTTTTGCACGTGTAATAAATGGAAGAGCCGATGCCGGTGATCCAGGGCGGCAGAATGGTTCCATTGTCGGGCTGGCGCAGGCGGTAAAAAAATTCAAGTCCACCCAAAAGTGTATTCGCGCCTCCGCGCTCCAGTTTGCGGAGCGGGGTACCTTGAGGATCAAAAAGGTCCTGGGCACGCAAAGGGTTGCCCACCAAAATTAAAAATAGGAACACAAAAACAGCGCTCTTTTTCATGACATTGGCCGGGGAGGAAGTTTTTCTTCTTCCGTTGTTTCCCATTTCAACACTTTGCCGTCCTGAAACCATACGAGCGTATAGGTTTTTTTCTTGCCGTACCTCGGCTCTTCGGCAAAATAGCGCCACACCTGCATCGGGCCCATGATCTGAACTGAGAGAGGGCTTCCCCATTGGCTCAGAACATCGTTTTCCGCCGTACCTTGCACAAAAGGGAAAGGCTCCCTCGAACGGTAAGCTTTGAAATAAAAAGCGCATCCTGAAGCCATCATCACGGCTATAAAAACCATGATGGAGAGCAACCGGATGCAGGTGAAGGAAAAACGCTTTTTCCCGATTTTTAAAAATCCTGCAGAGATTGATAACCTCTATTTCGCCGAATTTTTACCCTGAGGCGTCAATTTGGGGCCCGGTGCCTCCCAGACAAACTCCGGTTCAATCACCGGCTTGTAATCCTCGGGGAAAGGAATGGGAAAGGTGATAATCTCATAGGCGCCCACGATAATCCGAAGCGCAGTCATGCCAATGCCCTGAGCCATGCCCCCGGTCCATCCGACAAGCACGCCCTGCTCTGCAGTCATGTTCTGCACATTCCGCGGAAGCTCAAGCGGCGAGGAAATAACATTGACAAGCCCACGGGCCAGCTTATCGCCCGCCGTATACTGCCTGCCCGATGATTCATAGGTTGTGGTCACAGTTGAGGTCATGGTTGACACTTGGGACTGGGCCGGCGCTGTGACAACCGGGGCTGGAGGCGGCGTGGGTTTCGGTTCAGGTTCGGATGGCCCGACGTCGGCCAAAACGATCAAGTTGGGGGATATGAAAAAAACAAAAAGGACTAATAAAATAGAAACGGCTTTTCGCATGGATCTCTCCTCCTTATGATTTAAACAGAATTGATGAATTTATTATTGCATTTTTTATCTGAATTGAGCAAGCGGATTTTTCCGCCTCAACTTATTTCAAAAAGCACGGCCTCGGGCCGGCACAGAAACCGGAAAGAAAAGATTTTCCCTTCGCCAATGCCGCGAGAAGTATACGTAAGCGTTTCCTTGTAACGGTTTAATCCCGCGATAAATTTTCTTCCCAGCCGGGAATGCGTTTTGAGCGGCAGAGGCCCAAAAAAAGGAATTGAAAATTGCCCGCCGTGAGTGTGGCCTCCCAGCGCAAAATCCACCGGATAGCCGCTCAACTTCCGCAGCGCATCGATGGAATGCGTAAGAAGGATTCTCGCGCCAACTCCATTCACATTCTGAAAGGCCTTGGCCGGATCCGCCTTGCGCGTGACGGGATCATCAAGCCCGGTTAAATAAACCGTCTGGCCGTCCAGATCCAGCACCACGGTTTCATTGCAAAGCACCCGGCAGCCCGCACCGGCCAGCGCCTTTTTTAATTTCTCCACATCGTTGGTTTCCGTGGGACAGAAAAATCTGCCCACCAGGGTGAAAATGAAAGCGAGGATATCATGAGCGCTATAATTGTAATGGTCATGGTTCCCGAGAACCGCATATTTTCCAAGTCTGGACTTAAGCTTGGATAGGGCTTCCACGCAGTGGGCAACACCCTCATCATTCTCGATCATATCACCTGTAAAAACCACCAGATCGGGATTCAGAGAGGTTAACTGATTAAAAAAACGCTGTAGCGTCTTTAGATGCAGCGGGAAATGGCTGTCCGAGATGTGAAGCATGGTCAGGGGCCGCTTTAAGGGAGCCTTCAATTGAATGGAAATACGTCGGATTTTAAGCCACTGGGGCTCCACCCAAAAGCTCCAGATAATCCCTAAAATAAAAATTCCCAGAAAAAAATAACCCATCTTTTCCTTGTCTAATTTGTTATGTTGAAAATTACCCTGTTAATGAATACAGATATTCATAATAAGATATATTCCTCTTTTTTTCAATAGTAGAGGGCTTGTTTCATTTTGGTTTTTATGAAAATTGTCCTGAAAAACTTGACAAATCCTGACTATTTGTTACCCTTTCCCACCTATGCCGGAGCAGAAAACCCCGCCCTATTCCCAGCAAAGACGCACGGTTGGATTATTGACGTCTTTCACTCCTGAAATTTTTAAAAGCGAATATTTTACCCGCATTATCTCGGGCATTATCGGCGCGTTACGGCAAACTCCTTACGACCTCAAGTTCATCATGGTCAAGGACGAGGAGTATGCTGATACGAGCCACCACATTCTCAAAGGACACCATATCGACGGCCTGCTTCTCCTCACCTGGCGGATTCATCCAAAATACGTGGAAGAAGCTATGCACGAATCCGATCTCCCGGTGGTCATTATCAATGATTATACGCCCGAGGTAAAAGCCAATATCCTCTACTGCGACAACGCTCAGGGCATACGGCTTGCTTTCAATCACCTTCTCAGCCGGGGGTACAAAAAAATCGGCATGCTTCAGGGCCCGGATGAAGCCTCGCTGGATGCGAGACAACGTTATCAAGTTTACCGGGACCTTCTCAAGCAGCATGACCTGCCTTTTGAACCCTCCCACTACCGCAAATGCAATTACTTTTTCGAAGAAGACGGCTATCTCAAAATGATGGACATGATCCAGAACTCTAAACCCCTGCCGCGTGCTGTAATTTGTTTTAATGACGATATCGCGATGGGTGCCATGCGTGCGCTCAAGGAGTCCTGGATCAAATGCCCGGAAGAAGTCGCGATCATCGGCTATGACGGCATTGAAAAAGGCAAGTACGTGGATCCGCCGCTTACCACCGTGAAGCAGCCCCTGGAACTCATGGGCCGTGAAATGGTGAATGTGATGGTCGGCTTGATTGAGGGCAAATACCGCGGCCCGGTGCAGAAAATGCTTTTCCCCGAGCTTCTGACCCGGCAGTCGACCTGACGCATACTCGGCGCGGGCCCTGCCGAGTGCTGCCGTTAACTTCCCCTTTCCTCAATAATTTTTTTCGCCCGAAAAATTCTCTGTACGGCCGTCAAATGTGTCCCGGCCGCGATCAGGACAAGCGTCCAGTAAAACAAATCATGCCCGAAAAACTTGGCCGGAACGATCTGTGATAAAAAAAGACCCGTGACAAAAATTAAGCACCGCTCCATGCGTTCCATAAAATCCGGCCATTCCGTGTTGGAAACAGAAACCTCCATACCCGCTCTTGCCTTGGCGTAACTTGTCATCATGGAGCCGGTGACAACAAAAAAACTTAAGACCCAGTAGCCCGTCACATACGCCACAGAAAGAGCCCCCGCGGCTTCCAAATAACGGTCGCACATGGCATCGAAATAGGAGCCGAATTTGCTGGTCCGCTTGGTAAGTCTTGCTACAAGACCGTCCAGGACATCCACAACGCCGGCGGCGGTTATCAGAATGCAAAAAAGAATAAGGTTGCGGGTGAGCAAAAGCAAAAAACAGGTGAAAAAGCTGAAAAAAAGGCCAAAAAGCGTCAGCTGATTGGGCGTGATACCGAGCTTGATCAGGGTATTCGCGATGCCTCGAAATTTTTCGTCAAAAAAGGCCTTGTACTGGGTACCTATCATGACTGGTTATCCACCACAATATCTCGATATCTTTGAGGAGATGACGGCGCTTGAACACCGGACTCCATGGCCGGCGCTCCCCGCACAAGAAACTGCTTCACATCAATGGGATTTTCCGGACAGCCCACAGAAACCAACCACATCCCGTCAATCATCCGGCCCGGCAGCTCCCGCGGTGAAAAACTGGCTTTGGCCATTCGGCAGTGCCCGCCCTGAACTTTTGCCCGACTCACCACACGTCCCTCGGGATCCACCCAGCGAACATCCGTTTCCATGTACCCCCACGACTCAAACGGCTTGAACTCGCCCCACCACGTGATCTTTTCATCATCCGGCGAAAATTCTGTCCTGGAATTTTTGGGGGTTACCTTGCCTCCCCAGAAAGACTCTTTGGCATCCTCCGCCATGCCGGACCGCGTCATATGCTTGCGCGCCTGCTCGCAGTCACTCCAATCCGCGTGATAGGCGCCGGCCTGGGAAAAAATAATCCCGGTGAGGAGAAGGGAAAGAAAAAACCGTTTCCGCATGTGAACTAGATCAGTTTTTTAATGGCTTCTTCCAGCACGCTTTTTCTCTGTTCACCAAAATATTTTCTCACGATTTTTCCGTCCCGGCTGATTAAAAATGTGGTCGGAATGGCCCGGATCCCGCCATAGGCTTCAACCACTTCATCCGTGCTCATCAAAATGGAATAATTGATTCCTTTTTTCTCCACAAAGGCCTTGACCGCTTGAGAGCCATCCTCATCCACGGAAATTCCCACCACCTCGAACCCTTTGGCGCGGTAGTCGTTCTGAAGAGCCTTAAGGGCCGGAATCTCGGCCAAGCAGGGCGGGCACCAGGTGGCCCAAAAATTCAAAAGTACCACCTTGTTGGCAAAAACAGAGGAACTTACCTCTTTGCCCTCCAGGTCTTTGAGCACAAACGCAGGCGCCTTATTCATCATCGGCTGGGATGCAAACGCCAAAGCAAAAATACCGGCTCCGGCCAAAACCGCTGCAAACAACTTTTTCATATTCCCTTTCTCCTCTGTCCTACAAAGAAAAGCGAGTCAAGAATGATAAAGAACCTGCCAGAATTGTCAACCGGTTGGTGAAAATTAATACACCGATAAAAATGAGCAAAAGTCCGCTTGCAATTTCGATTCGGTGCAACCAGCCTTTCATTTTCCCGAAAAAACGGAAAAACTGCGGAACGCTCACAGCCGCAAGAAGAAAAGGGATGCCCAAACCGAGAGAATAAAAAGTGAGCAAGATCACTCCCTGCAGCACAGTCTCCCGCGTTCCTGCATAGGCCAGGATGCCGGCCAGAATCGGGCCAATGCATGGCGTCCAGCCAAAAGCAAAGGTCGCGCCCACGATAAAGCACCCCGGCCAGCCCATGGTTTTTTTCCGGATTCCGATCCGTTTTTCGCGCAAAAGAAAATCCCATTTAAAAAGGCCGGTCACATGAAGCCCCAATAGGATAATGACGATGCCTGCGATCTTGCTGAAAATCTGAATCCGGGATAGAAGAAATTTCCCGATACCTGTGGCGGATGCGCCGAGCAGCACAAAAACCGTTGAGAACCCAAGAACAAAAAAAAGCGCGCTAAAAAAAATCCGCCCGGTCAATGCGGCCGGTTTCGCCTCCTGCCGCATCTCCTCGGCCGAAACGCCCGAGATAAAGGACAGATAGCCGGGAATGAGCGGAAGAACACACGGGGAAAGAAATGAGACGACTCCGGCGAGAAACGCCACTCCGAGAGATATCTGATCGTTTTCCATCATCGCCTGCGGTCTGGATTACTTTTGTCGGCTTTTAAAAAATCGGCAAAAGAGGGCTTTTGCTCTTTGGCAGGCGGCGTATCTTCCTCACTGATAAAAATCATTTTAACCCCCCGCCCCACCCGGCTAACGTCCTTGCCAACTCCCCGGATCGTGGATCCGCACCCGGAAACAACAAATACCGCGAGAAAAAAAAGGAGGGAACGGGAAAGGCGCGCCATGCTCTAAATCGCCTTGAGAGACGCCCGTACCAGCTCTTCCACGGAGTGTTTTTTGGCATCGGCCGCGCCAAGAACTTTCTTCACGGCGTCCTGCGCGTTGGGCCTTTTATAGCCAAGAGAAAGAAGAACCAGTAGCGTGTCCTCCACCAGCTTGTCATCCGGGGATAATTTCCCCATTGGTTCTTTATCCGAACTTTTTCCTTCCAAGAGAATTTTCTCGCGAAGCTCAATGATCATCCTTTCCGCCGTCTTTCTCCCGATGCCGGAGATGCTTGTAAGCGCCGCGATATTTTCCTGGAGGATGGCCCGCTTTAACTCCGAAAGTTCAAGGCCTGAGAGTGCGGTAAGCGCCATTTTGGGGCCGATGCCGGAAACCGTGAGAAGAAGGCGGAAAAGCGATTTTTCCTCTTCCGTGGCAAACCCGAAAATAAGGTGCGCGTCTTCGCGGATATGAACGTGCGTCAAAATGCAAACATCCTGCCCTTCGCCGGGAAGAGCGCTGTAAGTCGAAAGAGGAATAGAAATGTCGTAGCCTGCGCCGCCCACATCCACCACAATGTGGGTCGGTGTTTTGGAAGCAAGAATGCCCTTCAGGTAGCTGTACATAATTTCAGCTCACGTAGTCAGACCTCAGATGCCGGTTGGTCAGGCGGCGGATGGCCGCTTGGTCTCCCGGCACTGCGCGACTGGCGCTGTGCCGGTTGGTCAGGCGGCGGGTGGCCGCTTGGTCTCCCGGCACTGCGCGATTGGCGCAGTGGCAAATCGCAACCGCAAGCGCATCCGCCGCGTCAGCCGGAGGTTTTTCTTTAAGATTCAGAAGATGCCTCATCATGAATTGAATCTGCACTTTGTTTGCACGGCCGTTTCCTGTGACCGCCTGCTTGATGCGGGTCGCGGCATATTCCGCAACCTCAATATTAAAATGCGTCGCCGCCAGCATGGCCACGGCCCGGGCCTCCCCGATTCGAATGGCCGCGGAAAAATCAAGCCCGAAAAATACCTCCTCAATGGCCATCACATCCGGATGATAAATCTTGAGGACTTCGGTCAGCGCATCGTAAAGCTTTTTAAGCCGGCGCGCCAGGTCCAATTCGCCCTTGCGTTTTTGCAGAACCAAGGTTTCATAATGAAGCGGTTTGAATTTCTGCTTTTCAAATTCAACAATCCCGATCCCCGTTTTCCAGGTGCCCGGATCAATGCCGAGTACGCGCATCCCCGCCTCGCATGGTTTCCCTATTCCTGCTGCTCAAGCTCTTTCAAAATCCTTTTTTTCTCCTTCTTGAGCTCCTTAAGTTTTTCTACGCCCTCCTTGACCTTTTTCACCTTCTCGGCAATTTCGTCCATCACCGGACCCGGCTCAAAAGACACGTCCCCGCGCGGGATAAAACTCTTGTCCTGAATGGCTTCTATCAGGCCTTCAATCTCTTCTTCTCTTTTTTTCAGCATGTCGACAATAGGCCCGCCTTTTTTCTCCTCTTTAAACGCCTCTATCATTTCGCGGAGCTCCGCCTGCCAACGCCTTATTTTTGTAATAATCATCGCTTTGTCCATCAACTTCCTTTCTTTAAACGACTTCCTTCATCACTTCATCCGGAATATCCACATTCGAGTAAACATTCTGCACGTCATCGTGGTCTTCAAGCGCCTCAATCAGGTTTAACACCTGTTTGGCATTTTGGGCGTCCGCCTTGATCAAATTTTTCGGCAGCATGGTGATTTCGGCTGATTTCACAGCCACTTTCTGATCCGCAAGCGCCTTTTTCACCGCGTCAAAATCGTGGGCCGCGCAGGTAACCTCATACGAATCGCCTTCCGTGGTCAAATCCTCGGCGCCGGCGGAAAGCACAATATCCATCAATTTGTCTTCCGAAGCCGCTGCCGTGTCAACCACCAGCAGGCCCTTCTTTTCAAAAATCCAAGCCACGGATCCGGCACCCGCCATGTTCCCGCCCTTTTTGTCATAAATGCTGCGGATCTCGGAGGCGGTTCTGTTTTTGTTGTCCGTGAGGCAATGGACGTAAATTGCCACGCCCTGCGGGCCGTACCCCTCATAGCTCACTTCTTCGTAAACCGTACCGGGCAATTCGCCGGTTCCTTTTTTAATAGCCCGGTCGATATTATCCTGCGGCATGTTCGACTCTTTGGCCGTACTGATAGCCGTCCGGAGGCGGGGATTGGTATCCGGATTGCCTCCTCCACTTTTTGCCGCCACCGTGATTTCCTTGATAACTTTGGTAAAAAGTTTGCCGCGTTTGGCGTCAGCCGCCGCCTTTTTATGTTTAATGGTTGCCCATTTTGAATGTCCCGACATGGCTCTCTCCTTGAAAATCCGGTTTATCTATTCTGCATTTAAAATGGCCTGCGTCACCTGAATCACTTCTTTCATCGCGCGCACGTCATGAACGCGAATTATTCTGGCGCCCCGTTCCACGCTGAGGGCCACCGAAGCAGCCGTGCCGAAAAGACGGTCCTGGGGAGGATTCCCCGTCATTTCTCCGATAAACGATTTACGTGAAGGTCCGATCAGTATGGGCCGCTCGAATTTTTGAAACGACCCGAGGTGTTTGATCAAGCTCAAATTTTGATTTTTGGTTTTAGCAAAACCGATTCCTGGATCCACAACAATGTGATCATAAGATATTCCAGCTTTCAAAGCCATGTCAATACTTTCCTTAAGCTCACGAAGCACATCGGTGACCACATTTTCATAATGCGCAAGCTGCCTCATGGTCACGCTTGTCCCCCGGCGGTGCATGATCACAAGGCCGGCCCGAAAACGCGCGACAACCTCCGCCATCGCAAGGTCCGACTTAAGCCCGCTCACATCATTCACGATACAGGCCCCCAGCTCCAATGCCTTTTTCGCCACCGAGGCCTTGGCCGTGTCCACGGAAACCGGAATATCCACTTCCCGCAAAACCGCCTTTAACACTGGCAACAGTCTGGTAAGCTCCTCTTGCGCATTGATCAGCGGGGCTTCCGGCCGGGTGGATTCTGCTCCAATATCAAGAATATCCGCGCCTGCTTTTTGAAACTCAACCGCCCGCTGGACAGCATGGTTCGGATCCAGGCATTCGCCGCCGTCCGAAAACGAATCCGGCGTTGCATTGATGACACCCATCACCAGCGCCTGCCGGCTCAAATGCCATTCCCGCTCACGGGCCCTGAAAATCATTTTTCAAGCCTCCCCAAAAGCAAAATAGGTGAAACTTCTCGTTTCACCTATTGCGCAATCATAATTTTTTTAAAAACTTAAGAACTCTGGGCCTGGGTCGCGTCCGTTGGGTTGTTGGGCATCAAATCATGCCGTTTGATCTCGGGCAGCCCCACAATCCGGCGTGCCTCATCGCCATCAAGCGTCTCGCATTCAAGAAGTCTTTCCGCAAGCATACGGAGCTTATCCTGATTATCCTTCACAACTTTCTGCGCGCGCTCATAGCAGGAATCCACAATCCGCCGCACTTCCTCATCGATCAAAAGAGCGGTTTGTTCGGAATAATCCCTCTCCCGCATCAAATCTCTTCCCAAAAAAACCTGCCGATCTTTTTTACCAAAGGTAAGATGTCCGAGTTTTTTACTCATACCCAGTTCGCAAACCATAACCTGCGCCATATGCGTGGCTTTTTCCAGGTCGTCCTGCGCCCCTGATGTGATCTGTTGAAAATAAATTTCCTCGGCCACGCGGCCGCCCAAAAGGCCGGTGATCCTGTCCAGCAATTCCTGCTCTGTGTGCAGATTTTTATCCTCAGTAGGCATCATCATCGTGTACCCTAGAGATCCGAAGCCGCGCGGAATGATAGAAATTTTGTGAACCGGATCCGCGCCTGGCAGGAAAAATCCCACCAGCGCATGGCCTGATTCATGCACCGCAACAATTTCCTTTTCGCGTTTTGAAATCACACGGCTCTTGCGTTCAGGGCCCGCCATAACTTTCTCGATCGAGGCCTCGAGCTCGGCCTGATCCACATAGGCCCGGTCGTAACGTGCGGCCAGAAGCGCGGCCTCATTCACCAGATTCGCCAGATCCGCGCCCGAGAAGCCCGGCGTTTGCCGGGCAATTTTGTTGAGATCCACATCCGGCCCGACTTTGATGCCCCGGATGTGCACCTTGAGAATGGCTTCACGGCCCACAATGTCCGGCCTGTCCACCACCACGGTCCGGTCAAAACGTCCCGGTCTTAAAAGCGCTGGATCCAAAACATCCGGACGGTTCGTGGCGCCTATCAAAATCACGCCTTCCTGCGTGTCAAACCCGTCCATCTCCACCAAAAGCGCGTTGAGGGTCTGCTCGCGTTCATCATGACCGCCGCCGATTCCCGCAAAACGCTGCCGGCCCACGGCGTCAATTTCATCGATAAAAAGAATTGCCCCGCGGCCGCTTTGTTTCGCCGCGCGTTTGCCCTGCTCAAAAAGATCCCTCACGCGCGAAGCGCCGACGCCCACAAACATCTCCACAAAATCCGACCCGCTGATGGAAAAAAAAGGCACATCGGCCTCGCCGGCCACGGCCTTGGCAAGGAGCGTTTTCCCGGTTCCCGGAGGCCCCATGAGAAGAACTCCTTTGGGAATGCGTCCGCCCAGTTTTTGAAACCTTTGCGGGTCTTTTAAAAATTCAATGATTTCCTGCAGCTCCTCCTTGGCTTCTTCCACGCCAGCCACATCCTTGAAAGTGAACTTCTGTTTTTCCTTTGAAAGTTGTCGGGCGCGCGACTTTCCAAAGGAAAGAATTTTTCCTCCGCCCTGTTGCACCCCTCGGTAGACAAAAAACCAGAAAAATCCGATGAGAAAAATCACGGGCATCAGCGAATAAATCACATTGCGCCAGAAAATCTGCGGGGGATTGATGGTGAAATGCCGCACATTCCGCCTGAGAAGCGGGACAAGCTCCGGGTCATTATTGGGAATGTTGACCGTGAAATAGGATCCGTCGCGCAATTTTCCGCGCACCACGGTTTCCACCAGCTCGCAGGAAACAATGTTTTCCGCGGTCAGGTTATTGATAAGAAGCTCGTAAAAATCCCCGTACGTCAATTTTTTGATTTCAATTTCCGGGAAAATCACGAACTGGAGCACAATAAAGAAAACCAGCGTGACCAGCGCGAAAATAATAATCCGCGTGCGGTCCTTATCCGGTTTTTCCTTTTTAGGTCCTGAATTGGCTCCTTTGGGTATTTCCACAGAGCCCTTGGAATTTTTTTTGCTTTTCTTTTCTTTTTCGTCCATAAAATTTCCTAAGTTCTTTTAAAACAAGGGGATAAAATTAGATGGGTATTATAGCAGGAAATAATCTGTGCGACAAGGTCTATTTTGTAACCCTTTTTGAAATAATAAGTTGCGACTTCCCCATCAAAGAGGCCGGCTTGAAATTCTCAAAAACCGCCGGGTGCGGTGCGTGACCTTGAAACGGTCGGAAATTTCAACCCCGTAAACCCAAAAGATATCTCCCCGGGATACAAAAAGAGGGAGATTGCTTTTATCGTAACTCGGAATCTTGCGGCTAATGAAAAAATCCTTGAGTTTTTTATCATAATGCAGGCCGAGCGGCTGAAACACATCGCCCTCGCGCCGATTCCGGATCGTGATGGGAAAAGTCAAGCGCTCCAAGTCAAAAATCCCGCAGGTCCGGTCTTTGCGGTCCACCTTGTACACCCTCTCGTCAAAGGCCTCGGCCGTAAACTCAAGTCCAAGCTCCTTGATTTTTACCCTGTCGCCGAGCCGGAGCGTGTACTCGAAATTCTGGATCTGATCCTCGGACTGTTTCTTGAGGATAATTTCCTTCCGCTCGATCGCGATAGAAAGCTCGTTCGCCACATGAATTTTATAAGCTTTCAGGTCCTGCACCAGGGCCTTGCGGAATTCATCCCAGTGGAAATAATCGAGCTCGCTTTCCGGGTCCATCTCTTTCACCGCCTTTTGCAGGAGACGGAACCGTAAGGCCTCAGGCTGCTGCAAGAATTTTTTCTTTTTCAGAATCAAAAGCGAATCCTTACGCTTTCTGATCACCTTGGGATAACTTTTCTGAATGGCCTCATCAAGATAGGCGAGGTCAAGCGTTACCGTCTCTGCCAGATTAGCCAGGGCATTTTTGATTTTCGGGTTGTAATAGCGTTCAAGCTCCGGAATCAGCCGGTGGCGAATCCGGTTTCTCATGAAACGCGTTTCCTGATTGGACGCATCCATGCAATAAGCCAACTTGCGCTCTTTGACATATTCCAGAATATCGTTTTTCTCAAGCTCAATCAGAGGCCGGATCATCGAAAGACCCTGCCAGTCCGAAACCGGCTTCATGGCGCCCAGTCCCCTGAGACCCGTCCCGCGAAGAATCCGGAAAAGCACGGTCTCCGCCTGGTCATCCTTGTGGTGTCCCAGTGCCACCTTGCGAATACCGAGCCGCTCCGCCTCTTCCTTAAAAAACTGGAGCCGGCATTCGCGGGCTGCTTCCTCGAGTGAGAGTCGTTGGTCGCGGGCGTAATCCGCCACTTCCACTTTTTTTACGCTGATCGGAACTTTGAGATCCTTGGCAAATTTTTCAGCAAAAATCTGATCCTTGTCTGACGCCTCGCCGCGCAGACAGTGATTCATGTGCACAATGTGAAGGTCCAGGTGCCAATCCACCCGGATCTGGTACAAAAGGTCAAAAAGCCCCACGGAATCCGGTCCTCCGGAAACCGCCACGAGCAGGGAATCTCCCTTGCGCAGCATGTTGTGTCGCTTCACGGTTCTCAAAAAGGCCTCCAGGGCCTTATCCATCTTTTTCTCCATAGTAATCATGGTCATCTACCTTTCTCAAACTATAAAACTGGTAGCGGCGGAGGGAATTGCACCCCCGACCCAGGGCTTATGAGTCCCTTGCTCTGCTAACTGAGCTACGCCGCCTTGAATGGGAATTCGGGTTTGCCTAAAACTGGAGGATAAAGAGATTTCCGGAGAGAAGAAATCAACGACTCACGTGCCTAACTAACCAAAAATGAATAACCTGCGAAAAATTCGGCCCGCCAAAGGCGGCCCTCCCTAGCCTCTTTCCTGCCTCCAATAAAAGCGGGTTATTATACAATGGCTCCGGCCTTCTGAACAACCCTCTTATCAGAACAAAAAATCGATAAAAAATTTGCATTTTCAGAAAACACCGGGTAAGTTTAAATTCATACCCGGCAGTAACTGGGGTTTGCTCTCTCACAATAGCAATAAAGCGGATACCGAAAAAGGCAAACCATTCGTAAGAATGGGACCCCTCGTTGCGCAAGCACGAGGGCGCTCCTCTGCGCTGAACACGCGTGGCGGGAGTGGCAAAGCTGCGGGCCCTGACAATTTGGCCATTTGGAACCAAGGTTCAGGACAGCCGGGCTACCGGAAGATCATTCAATCAGGGAATTATTCTAAACCCATTTCCGGAATCTACCAATTTTGGAAATGGGTTTTTTTATTTTTAAGGCAAACAAGGAGGAGAGGTGTTGAAATGAAAAAGCGTTTGGTTTCACCGAATATCAGAACAAAAAAATTCATGCCGCGATTTCTTCATGAACTCATTGACTTTCTACTGAAATACACCGTGGTAAGTTACTCCGACTAAAAAAGAAAAAGGGTTAGAAAAATCCGGCGGCAGAAGCCACTTCAAAATCTGACTTTGTAAAAAATCAATTCCCGAAGAATAGTCGTCAAATTATCCCATCCATCACGTAAAATCTTGAGCTTTCTTTCGCCGGAGATCCGTTTAGGCTCGTCTGCGGGAATGTCCGCAACCTTTTTCTTCAGTTTGGCGCAGCGAATAGACAAAGTTTCGGTAAACGTGTCATGACAGATCTTGTCCAGGCCGCATTCTTTGACCAATCCTTTTCTGTACGCCCGATAAATCACCAGAACATCGGTGTAATGGCCTCCGAAGCACAAGTTCACGAGATGGGTGAACATGAAATTGCCGAAGCCGGTTACCCAGGAATCGTCCTCGCTCTTCGCTCCGCCCTTATACCGCGAGGCGATAACCATATCGTAGCCTTCCTTGATTTTGCTCACCAGTTCGGGAATCTTTTCCGGGATGGAATTACCGTCTGGTGAAAAGTCAACGAGGATATCGCCTGTCGCGCGCCGGAACGCTTCCTTATAAGCACCGACCTAGGAAGGCTCCTCCTGCCGGTAAACTTCGTAGCCCTGCTGCTTCGCCCATTCGTATGTGCCATCCGTCGAGCCGCCGTCGATGATGAGGAGCTGATCGCACCACTCTTTTTTGATGCGCGGCATGAGGATGGGCATGCAGTCAACTTCATTTAATGCATAAATAACAATCGAAACTTTCACGCATCCTTCTCCGCCGATTTAAGCCACTCTCGGCGTGGAGTCATCCAAAAACTCGGACAATCCAAACGCAGAGAATCGTTTTTGCCAATATTCGGATTGACTCAAGTACTTTCTTGCCATCCCAAGACGCCGGTCGGCCTCTTGAGGATTACCAAGTTTGCGCTCTGCGATTGCAAGAAAAAGGTTGCCGAGCGCATTATCCTTGCTGATACGGTCGCAGATATCGCATAGGATTTTTCTTTTATTCTCTAACTTCGCCCGATTTTCCATGGCGAGGATCGGTTCGTAATTAATTCGGTAATCCATCAGAAACCACAAATCACCCAAATCTTCCTTACGGGGAATAATGTCCAGGGCCTTCCCTTGGAAGGGATCAAAAAATTCCCTCGCATTTTCTTTTTCCCCTTGTTCGCGCCTTCTCAGGTTTAAACTCTGGAACACACCGGCCATCCAACCCTGGGTGCTTGTTTGCAGATTGTCTTCCAGAAGTCCTTCTTCGGCCATCGTCTTATAAATCTCGGTGGACGGGAGGGGATTTAAGATTTGAAGCGGATACCAATCAAAACCGAGATTGATCGCTAAATCGGTTGTCTCCTTCATCTGCCCTAACGTTTCGTGAGGAAATCCCATCATCAAAAACCCCTTAATGAAAAGGTGGGGATAGGCATCCAAAAGCTTTTTTGCCTTAAAAAAACTCTCCACCGTCCCCGGCTTATGCACTTCACGGAGAATCTTTGGGCTGCCCGATTCTATGCCCATGTTGAATCCAATGCATCCGGATTCCACCATGACATTAAGAAGCTCTTGAGTCAGAGCTGCTGCAATAATTCCATTGGAAGCATCCCAGGTGAGATCCATATGACAATCCGCAATTTCCCGAAAAAGGGCAACGGTACGCCGCTCATCAAAGAGAAGGTCGTCATCTAGCCAGGTAATATGCTTAATTCCGTACCGGTTGACCATTCTTTCTATCTCCTCGACCACGTCCGAGGCGTTTCGGGTGCGCACACCCATGCCATTGAAATATCGAACGCTACAGAAACTACACTTTGCCCGGCATCCTCTTTCCGCAAGCGCAGACGCTGCCGGCCGATTCGGACGCATAAATCCATAAGTCCCGACCTGCCCCAAACTGTCGTATTCATGGATCGGTAGCCCGCAATAGTCCGGAGAAATGATTTCATCATTTTTGGGAGCGGCGCGTTCTTCGATAGCGTGGTACTCACCCTCGATCAGAGTTGCGATTTGTTTTAAATCTTCAGGCGACCGCTTATCGTTCAAAACGTCAAAAAGGATCGGCAATAAGTTGTCGCATTCATAGAGGGCTATAAAATCAATGTGCGGAGAGTCGCGAAGCACCATCTCGCGGGCATTGGTCACGTGAACACCCCCTGCGATTACCGGCAAGCCGCATAACGTTTTGACTTCCTGCGCCACGAGTTTCATCCCCGGATGGGCCATGGTAAACATGCAGGTGATCCCCACGGCGTCAGGTTGAAATGTTTTTATCTTTTCTCTCAATAAACTGCGCCAAATCTCATAATCGAATTTGTCAGCTCCTCGGCACGCATGCGATAAAATTTCATAGGTAAGATCCAAAATATCCGCCTCGTAACCGGCGGTTTTAAGACTTTTCGCCAAAACTCCCGCGCCATAGGGGGGATAAGCCCAATACCGCCGATGAAGCACCAAATCGATGTTAAAGTCTTCTTTGCTTACTTCAGGCGGAACTACCAGAAGCATCCGTTTGGGAGAGGATTTAAAGAGACCCTTCAACTTGATGAAGAATGGCTCATTCATGAAGATTCACTTTGTAATGGATGAGTTCCTGAACGATGGCCGTCAGATTGGACCAGCCGTCGCGGAAGATCCTGAGTTTTCTTTCCCCGGCGATGCGTTTCGGCTCGTCGGCCGGGATGTCCACGGTCTTTTTTTTCAGTTTGGCGCACCGGATGGCCAGAAGTTCAGTAAACACTTGAGGATTTTTGTCGAGCCCGCACTCTTTGAGCAGGTCTTTACGGTAGGCGCGGAAAATAACGAGAACATCCGTGAAATGGCCTCCAAAAAAAAGGTTCACGAGGCTGGTGAACATAAAATTTCCGAAGCCTGTTACCAGGGAATCATCCTCGCTCTTGGCGCCGCTCTTATACCGGGAGGCGATGACCATATCGTAGCCTTCCTTGATTTTGCTCACGAGTTCAGGAATTTTTTCCGGGATGGAATTACCATCCGGTGAAAAGTCGACAAGGATGTCGCCCCAGGCGCGCCGGAACGCTTCCTTATAAGCACCAACCCAGGAAAGTTCCTCCTGCCGGTAAACTTCGTAGCCCTGCTGCTTCGCCCATTCGTACGTGCCATCCGTCGATCCGCCGTCGATCACGAGAAGCTGGTCGTACCATTCTTTTTTGATGCGCGGCATGAGGATGGGCATGCTGTCGACCTCGTTCAAAGTATACACCACGATCGACACCTTCATGAGCCCGACCTCACAGCCGCGCCTTGCTGCCCGAGATACCAATCGATGGTTCTCTGGAGGCCTTCTTGCGACCCGATCTTGGCTTGCCAGCCGAGAATTTCTTTGGCCTTGCCAGGGTCCGAGACCCGGTAGGGAATCATGGTCGGCTTTGTGGAATCGAACCGGATCTCGGGATGAAAATCAAGAAGGTCCAGGACAGCGGCAAGCACGTCCTTCACCCGGCAGGATTCCTTGGTGCAGATGTTGATTCCTTCGGCTTCCGCGTATTTTTCGACGGCGAGCATCAGGCCCTCCGCCAAATCCTCAATGTAGGTGAAGGAACGCACTTCTTCGCCGTTTCCCCAGACCTCAAAAGGATTCATCCTTAGCACCGCTTTCACGATAAAAGCCGGGATGACATGGCATTCGCCAAGATTAAAATTGTCGTGAGGCCCGTAATAGGCCGTGGGGCGGATGATAACGTAACGCGTTTTTGTCGTCCTGTGAAAGTGCTTGCATAAAGTCTCCAGGTAACGCATCAGCCATCCAATGCCGTAATTCGTAGGAATGTACGGGTCACCCACGAACGCTTCATTTTCCACATTCGGACGCCCCGTGTCGGGGTAGGCATAACTGCTGCTGATAAAGGCGCACCTCTCGACGCCGGCAGATGCCGCAAGGGCAATCAACCGGGCATGAAGGTTGAGATTGTAAAGGATCAGACTCGAAGCATCCTCTTTAATTCCCTTCGCTCCGCGGATCTTCGCTGCCGTCAGGAAAACAATATCCATTCCCTTGAACGCAGCCCGGGACTGTTCCGGATTCATAAGGTCGCAGGAAATGATTTCCAGACGCTTATGGGAAAGTCCGATCCGGCGGGTCTTGTATTCGGTGGCCCGGACATAAGCCCCCTGATCGAGGAGTTTGGGAATCAGACATTGGCCGAGAAGCCCGGCCCCGCCCGCCACAAGAACATTTTTTCCTTTATAGAACATGGTTCTCGCTTTTCCCTTTGGTTAATCTGTAAAAATATTGTAGCGCCGGGCCTGGTGTTCGCGGTGCGATCCGTACCACTCCATCGTTTCCCGGATGCCCTGATCCAGCGAATATTGCGGCTCAAAACCAAGCATCTCACGGGCCTTGGTGATATCCATAATCCTTACCGGAGTGCCTTTGGGCCGGCTTGTGTCCCATTCCAACTTCGGCGGCCGGGGAGTGTGCTTGCAAATCGTTTCCACAAGCTCACGAATCGTAACGCCGACGCCGCTTCCCAAGTTCACCGGATCACAGGGCTTGGCATATTCCATCGCCAGCATCATCCCGCGCGCGCAGTCCCTGGCGTAAATAAAATCCCTGACAGGCGTGCCGTCCCCCCAGACCACCAGAGGATTTTCGCCTTCAAAAACTCTGGCAATCAGAGCGCCAACCGCCATCGCGGTTTTGGGATTAAAATTGTCGCAGGGCCCGTAGACATTCGCAGGACGGACGATCACCGATTCAAATCCGTACTGTTCGAGAGAGGCCTCGCACTGCAGCTCCCCGAAACGCTTGGCCCAGGCCCCGTACCAATCTGAGGGGTGCGGCGGACGGGCCCACACATCTTGTTCGCGGAAAATTTCGCCGTCCGGATAAACGCCGATCGTACTTGTAAAAAGATACCGTTTCACCCCGCACTCGCGAGCCGCTTTCAACATGTGAAGATTGATGAAAGCATTGCCCTCCAAAAACCGCGCTCCCTGGCTGCGGCCGATGCCGGCACCTCCCTTGATCCCCGCCAGATGAAAAACGTAATCCATGCCGTCGCAGGCCTCAACGCAGGCTTCCCATTTGGTGAGATCAAGCTGCCGAAATTTGACTCCCGGCGCAAGAACAGGATCGCGATCAAGGGAAGCCACGCGCACCTTTGCCCGGCGCGCCTGAAGCAGCTCCGTAAGCGCCGCGCCGATCATCCCCGTGCCGCCGGTGATCAACACACTCTTCTCTTGAAACCAATTTGTTTCCACCATGGGAAAACCTCCTTTATTTCGGAAAAAGAGAGGCGTGCCTCTTGAGATACCAATCGATGGTTTGCTTCAGGCCTTGCTTCAAGCTCACACGGGCCTGCCAGCCGAGCAGTCTCTTGGCCTGGCCGGGGTTCGAAACCTTGTACGGGATGGCCGAGGGTTTATCCGTACTGAAACGGATCTCGGGCCGGAAATCCAAAATCTCCAGGATCAGAGACACGACTTGTTTGACCGTACTTGCTTCCTCGCAACAAATGTTGATGCCTTCCGCTTCGGCGTATTTTTCAACCGCCAGCATGAATCCCTCCATCAGGTCGTCCACATAGGTGAAACAGCGCACATCTCCGCCGTTTCCCCATACCTCATAAGGATCCATACGGCCCGCCGCCTTCAAGATCAGCGCAGGAATTACAAAGGATTGTTCGGGATCGAAATTGTCGTAAGGCCCATAGTAAGCGGTCGGCCGGATGACAGCAAACCGGGTTTTGCTCGTCATATGGAAGTGCTTGCAGAGGGTTTCCAGATAACGGAAACACCAGCCGATCCCGTAATTGATCGCCGGCAGATCGCCTGAGAATCCCTCCTCTTCCACATTAGGGTTTCCCGTATCAGGATAAATATAGCTGCTGCTGATAAAACCGACCCTTTGCACGCCTGCCTTGACTGCACACTGCATAAGACCGGGCTGCATTTGAATATTTTCCATGAAAAGCAGGTGCGGATTTTCTTTGATGACCTTCACGCCCGCGGATTTGTTCGCAGTCATGAAGACAATGTCCATATCCTTGAATATCCGCTCGGCCTCATTCGAATCGGTCAGATCACATTTCACGACCTCCAAACGATTGTGGGCAAGGTCCATGTCATGATGCGGCTCAACCGTGACCCTCACAGCAGCTCCCTGCTCCAAAAGCTTGGCGGTCAAGCACCGGCCGAACATCTTTTCGCCCTGAAGAACAAGCACGTTTTTGCCCTGATAAAACATAGAAAAGTTACTTTACGAGGGCACGGATCTTTTGGGCGATCCGCTCCACGGTTGGCGTGCCGTTGTCAAAACGCGGCGCAAAACCCGCCGTGCGATCTTCAAGACCGAGCGCGTGAACAGGAACGGACGCGGCCAGCATCAGCTCATAAGCAATGGAGCGGGAAGGACCCGAAATTTCGAAATCGGAATCAAGAACCAGGCCTAGCTTTGTTTTCTTCAGAGATTGAACCATTCCTTCGGCGATCTTCAACGGTTTGAGCCACATGAGATGAAACAAATTACAGAGGATGCCCTCTTTTTCAAGTTGCTTTACGGCCTCAATGGCATTCAGCCGCGTGGCGCTGATCGCAAGAAGCGTGATCTTTGCTCCTTCTTGGATAGCGGGCTTCATTTCATAGTCGATCGGAAAACTCCGCCTGTGCTCGCTCACGTAAAGAGGGTCATCATGGCTCATGAATGTATTCCAGCATTCAAGCCATTCACCGGGCGTCATCGGCGCACAGACGGGAAGGCCCGGCATTCTCATCACCATGCCATGATGGCTGCCCGAAGCCACAGGCCCGATACCGCCCTCCATTCCAATGGAGCGGATTAAAATCGGGCAAGGAACATTCCACATTTCTTTAGATTTGGCCGCATAGTTCACCAAAGGCGCTGCGTCATACCACATGAATCCCTGGTAGCGGATCACATAAATCGGCCGCCGGCCGACAAGCGCCGCGCCCACAGCAATGCCCGCGCCCGCAACATCGGCCATGGAAAGCTCGACAATCCCCTCTTCCTCGGTCATTTCGGGAATCGTGCCCCCCACCCAGCCGACCGCCGTAACGCACTGGCCAAAGAGAAGGCCATTCCCTTCCTTTAAATGCTTTTTCGTAGCCGCCTTTATGGTCTCTGCAACCGTGCTTGCCATAGCGCCTCCATCTCCCGTTGGGCTTCTTCTTCGATTTTGCGCATTTCTTTTCCCAGCCCGATTTCCTCAAGTTGCTGTTTGAACATCTCAAAACGGTTCCACTCCGGCTCGCTGTCCTTGCCTGTCCCCGCATGCCACAGGTGACGGCAAGTGCGGATATTGAGAAAAGCGGGCAGATTATGGAGATACTGCTCAACGTAATAGGCAATCAGCCAAGGGTCGTCAGTGATATCGGCGGCTTGCATGCCGAGCGAGCGCGCCGCATCCGCGATATTCCAGGTCCGGCGCGTCTCGACACGGGTCAGGATGGAAAGGTTGTTGTCCTCGCAAATAAAAAGCACAGGCAATTTTTTGGTCGCGGCATAACCCATGGCACTGAAAACATAATCCTCCTCCACCGATGCGTCGCCTGCCACTGTCAAAACACGTTTGCCCGATCCCAGGGCCGCTCCCACGGCGACCGGCACCTGATCGCCCATAAGGCCGCTATGCCCATACATCCCTATCGCCGGGTCATGAATCGAGGCAGACCCGCCCATGCCTCGCGCACATCCTGAGTCCCGGTGTAAAAGTTCGTCAGCCAATTTCCCTGCGTCTCCGCCAAATGACAGATAATAGGAATGCCCTCGGTGCTGGGCAAAAATAAGAAAATCTTTGGTCACGGAAGCAATAGACGCCGGGATATGCTCCTGGCCTACGGAGAGATAAATTGGCATCTTGATCACGCTTGTATTGTAAACTTTTGCCGTTTCCAATTCGAAGTAACGATTCCGGCAAGTCTGCCGGAAAATTGCGAGTGTCTGCTCCCTTGAAAACTGGCCTGCAAGCTCCGGGATGAGACCAAGATCCGGACCCCGGCCGCGAATGCTCGGCGGTTTACGCCCTTGAACCATTTTTTCATTCTTCATGGCGGGCCGGCTTTGATCTTTGGTTTTGATGGTGAGAATCGTGAGTCCCTCGGGCGCCGAAAACACGACCGCCACGCGGACCAGACTCGCGATAGAGCCCACGTCTCCGGGGCCGACGATCACCTCGCCGCCTTTGCTCATCAAGGCGCCGTCTAAGACCGCGACCACGTCTTCCGGCGGCCTTTCCCGCAGCGACGAAACGTCCTTGATTTTTTCCACGTTCAGCGTCAGGCCGTGGATCGGATATTCGAGAATTTGTCCCTCTTGAGGAGTGCGAAAACGCACAGCATCGGGAGGCAGGGGCGACATCTGATCCGATCCCTCGTAGGCCTTGCCCTGTCGGCCGTAAAGGTCCTCAAACCGGACCAGATTTTCCTTGTCAACGGGCGTCTCGAGTTCAAGCAAAGCAATGCCGCCGAGCGAAACCGCGCGCGTGGAGTGAAAGAGGCCGGGGCGGATCACGAGTTTGCTGAGAGGCCTCATGCTGTGAGAATCCTGGAGAAAGGAAACAACGGCTTCGCCCTTTAAAAGAATAATGCCGGTTTTTTTTTTCGGATGGCAGTGAAGCGAGGTTGCCGCACCTTCGCGCAAATGGAGATACCAGACCGCAACGCTGTCATTCTGATAAACCAGATACTCGTAGCCCCAGGGCTTGTTCACAACCACGTTTCGGAAATCAATTTTATCCATGTCGTTTAATTCCTACCCATTTTGACAACGTCAATCGTCATGCCGGTTCCGAGTTTTTGCATAAAGGGAGATGCCGCCTTCTCGATGCAATCCACAAACGGGCCTGCGAAGGACGGCAGGAAGGACCGATAAGTCATTCCTCCCGTGACCACGTAAGATAAAAAGGTATGATACCGGATCGGTTTGATCTTCAGCAGCGGAAATTCCTTTTCAAATCGGGCCCGGTCCCTCACAAATATCACCCAGGGAAGCGCCAGGTTCGCGTTATCCATCCTTCCCGTGGAACCATTGACCCAGTCCTCAATGTTATCGTCAAAATACTCATAATGATCCAAATGCCGGGTTAAAAATCGTTGGAGAAAACTATTGTTTGGTTCCACCATGACCAGACGCCCGCCGGGCACAAGGCACCTTGCCGCTTCGTGCAAAAATTTTCCGGGAAGAGGAATATGATGCAAAACGCCGATCAGAAAAATGCATCTCAGCGTTTCGTCCCCAAAATCTAATTTCATAGCATCGACCACCCTGGAAGCGTAAGGGCTCGGAACCACATCGGTCTTTACCAAACCAGGAATGATTTCTTCCAGAAAACCGGCACCGCTTCCGATTTCAACCACCTCACCCCTTAAACCTTTTGTCTCTTCAAAGGCAGGAAAACACTCCCGATACCACCTCAAATAATTCCTTCGGAGGAGCGGCTTGGACCGCAGAATGCGCCGATGAATCTCGATGGCATTCGCTCCATCAACATGGATCCCTTTCGCCAGAGGATGCTGCCAAATTTCTTTTATCAAACGCGCCAACCGGCTCATGATTTTGTATGCGGATGTAAAGTCGGGACAAAAGGCCGTGCAGAGCCTTGAGCCGTAAGCAAAAAACGACACCCATGCCAAGGACAAACAAGGTAGTCGCCCTGGAAGTGTCCTTTATCAAGCGGAAGCCCCTGATGGGGACACCGTCTCTTTATCCTGATTTCCCTGCCCTTGTGATAAATGGCAATATCAGGAGATGAAAAGCCGCAAGGGGAAATACGCTTCCAAGTCTTATATTTAACCGCAAATAAAATTTTGGCCCAAATCCGCATCACGGCTCACCGCTCTTCGCTTTTTGAGGGGTTTTCAGACGCAGACGGCCCTTGCCGTCAAAATTCTCCACGACCCGATACTGGAAGGACGCATCCGCTAACTCCGAGGCTTTTTTTTCGAAAACATTCTCCAGGACATCGTAAGTCTCGGGGACCGCAGGCGCGCAGGATCCGCTTGCCGGCGGGCCTTCCATTGTCATCCGTTCGTAGATCCACTCAAAATCTTCATCCAGGATTTTATCCATCCGCCAATGATAAATCTGGAGAAACAACCGCAGAAAAAACTTGGGCATCCAACGCCAGTAAGAAGGCAAGGAAAAAAGATGATCCCCCACCGCGATGGCCCGGTCTGTCTGCCACTCGGCTTTGACCTCCAGGGTGTGGCTCGCTCCGGTTTTCGCATTGATATAAACATTCCGGAAGCCATACTGAGAAGGCCTCTCCTCCCTGAAGACGATGTAATAATCATAAACAGGAAACGGATAGAGGCGCCGCGCTTTATATAAGAAGACTGTCCGCTCACCGCTTTTGGATAATAAATAGATCTCGGCGATCGATTTTCGATGAAGATGACCAAAATGAGTCCAATCCTCGATAGAGTCAACTACAAACTGAAACGGGGCTTTGAATTCAACCGTCCGGCTTACTAAAATTTTGTACATTTTTAAATTCGCCTCTTCACTAGCTCAAAAGTTCCCGGACCCGGTCCGAGCGTCTCAGGTCCTCAAAAGAATCCCAAATCTCATCTGCACCGCTCAGGTATTGCTTTTCCATGGTCGTGCACAAAGCAATGCAGTAAATTCCCGCCTGCTTCGCCGACCTGACCCCAAGCGGCGCATTTTCCACTACAATACATTCCCCGGGACTCAATTTCAGTTTTGCGGCCGCATACAAATACGGGACAGGCGACGGCTTGCCCTCAGTCAACTCGTTGCTTGTGACGATCGCATCAAAGCGTTCGAGGAAGCCCAGGGGGCACGACCCTGCCAGCCTGTCGCGAAGGCCTGCCGTGACCACCGCTGTCCGGACCTTCTTGTCCCAAAGTGCCTCCAGAAGTTCAAGCACTCCGGGGTAAAGTTCGAAATGATGATTCTTCAAGTAATAGGCCTCTTTCTTCCGCACCACTTCAGAAACGTCCGGGACTTCGCGTCCGTAGCGGCCGAAAAGATGCGCCGGGATTTCGCGCACATTAAGACCTTCCATCGGATAGTAATCCTCGGGTTGAATATCCACCCCGTAATCCTTGAGCGCGGCCTTCCAGGCCTCGAAGTTGTCCTCCATGGTTTTTGCGAGCACGCCGTCAAAATCAAAGAGGATGGCCTTGGCCTTGCTCATCGCCTCTCTGACGCGAGGGGCGCCCTGGCCTGCTTCTCCACCTGAGCCAGGACTTCCTTCATCCAAGGCCCCAGGTGTTTGTAATGGGGGCTGCTCACAAGGTTGCCATCGACAACAGCCGGCGCATCTACATAAATCGCTCCCGCGTTGTTGATGTCGTCTTTGATGCTGTAATAGCCCGACACCCGCCGGCCTTTGACCACCCTGGCCGAGATCAAGAGCTGGGCCGCGTGACACACGCTTGCAATAATTTTACCTGTGGCATTGAAGTCAGTGATGAATTTGAGAAGCTCTTCATCCTGCCGCATGTACTCCATCGCCTTCGCGCCCCCGGGCAGAATCAGGAGGTCATAATCTTTCACCTTGAGTTCTGGAATATCTTTGGTTGGAATAATCTTGACGCCAATGGCTCCCTGCACTTGCTCCTTGCCCCGGACCGCAACGTCCACTTCGTAGCCATCTTCCTGAACCCGGTAGAAAGGATAGACAAACTCGTGATCCTGAACAAACTTGCCCGCTAAAATAACCGCTTTCCTTGCCATATGCAGATCCTCCTTAAAGATGTTCATTATTATCGGCTCTGATAACGCCGTCTTTATTTTGCCAACCCCGGCCGGCGGCGGAACAAAGCATACGTTGACCAGGTTTTTACGATGTCATATTGATTAAACAGAAAATTTGCGGGAATTTCCAGATACCCCATGATGGCGTTAACCGGATGCTTTCCCTCATCGTGGGAGGTCAAAACCCAGTCCGGCGGGTGATCGAAAATAGTTTGCCTGACTTCCCCGATTTTCCAGGGAGGTGGGGCCACCCCCACAAACCATTGAAATGGAATTCCTTTATAGCTTTCTTTTCCCGCAAAGGGATATATCATCTGCATATCGGAAAGGATAAGAAGCGTTTCCTGCGGGGGAATTTTCCGGACCGTTTCAATCATGTCATCAATAATTTCGCCCTCGTTCTTTTTGAAAATCCAGCCCTTAAAGGGCCCTTTTTTCAATTCATAGCGTTCTTTGTCGGACCTATCGCTGCTCAGCCGGAATCTCTCTGCGCTCACCTTGACAAGCTGACCCAATTGATACAGGCTAATCACTGCCAGAATGGCGATAAAACCCGCCGCCAGATTTTTTTTTCGCTGGGACGCCGCATCCGAAAGGGCGGCGAAAAGAATGCGGAAGCTAAGCGCCATGTACATGCCCATCATGGGCAGATAATCCCAGCCCCGGAAAGAGCCGGTGTTGACGGTAAAAATCGCCATGGCGCCGACCCCTAAGCATAGGGCAAATTCCCAAGTCTTTTTCTTTCCCCACAGGATCCAAATTAATAAAATAACGGGAACCGTTAAAAAATTTTTGAAATAAGCCGGGATAAACAAAAGCCGGGTCAAACGGTCTGAAGCCATGGAACTGTATTCGGACAAATTGTGGAAAAAAGCCGCGGGCGAGGCAAGCGTTGCCAGCACCGCGGCCAGACCGGCCAGCAGCCCCAAACCGCAAGAGGCCAAACTTTGCACCGGACGGAGCCCCGTCAAAAAAATGGCGGCATAAACCATCCCGTAGGCCGCGCCGATATTGATTTTAGTCATGCTGCAAAAAGCCGCCATCACTCCGCAAAACAGGCCAACCACCCATGCGAGCCGCGGATGTTCAAAAGGGAGCGTCCGCGCAAGGGCAGCCACGCCGAGCAGTCCGAAGAAATGCGCCGAATAATCGTAATAAGGGTGCGGATAAATCCAATAAAATCCTGCCAGGGTGAGCACGGTGCAAAGCGCCGTGAAAACAAGGGGAATGCGGCCCCAGGCAACGGCAAAGGTGGCGGCCGCGGTGAGCGTGTTGATCACGGTCAAGTGCATCAGGATGCCCTGCCTGTCAAAACCGAATAACTTGAAAAATAAAAGAAACATATAAAGATGCATGGGGCCGGTATGGAACGTGTAATCCACATAAATGCGTTGGCCGCACCAGATACGCCAAGCCGCATCCAGAAAACCGCCCCAATCCATCGTAGCAAAATCAAAAAAGGCAATGCGTGAAAAAACCAGGACATTGGCACTCAAAAGACCTATAAGCCCAACTGCCGCCAGCAAAAAGTGTTTCAGCATTTTGGGCCCGGAAAGCGGCAACGTCTCGTCCCTGATTCTGCCCGTTGGAAGGTTCATTCGCGTTTTTCTCTTTCTCTCCAATACCGGAAAATTTCATCCACGCTTTCCTGAAACGGGTGCTGCGGCTTCCAGCCGGTTGCGGCCCGAAATTTTTTCACGCAGGGAATTTGCAACGTCACATCCGCCGGCCGGAGCAGGTCGGGATCGATACGGCTTGGAATGGCAACCCGGCTTGCCTTCTTGACCAGTTCCAGAAAATCTCCGACAGAAATCGTCATCTCGCCGCCGATATTATAGACTTCGCCCGGCTGGCACTTCAAGACCGCGACCCAGTAAGCTTCCATCGCGTCGCGGACGTCAATCATGGTACGGATGGAATCGAGATTTCCATGCAGCAGTTCTTGTTGCAGCCCAGCCTCAATGCGCGCCGCCTGGCGCACAAAGGAAGTGGCAAAAAGATCCGAGCGGCGGGGATTGACATAGGCGAACATACGTGTCCGGATGATTTTCAGACCGTAGCTGCGAAAATACATCCAGGCTAAATGGTCTTGCGCTGCTTTTGAGACCGCGTAAGGACTCGCCGGCCGGATAGGCGCTTCCTCCCGGATGGGCACGTCCTCGGGGCCGACCTGGCCGTAAACCTCGGAGGTGCTGCAATGTTGAATCACCGGATCCATTTTGAGCAGGCGCACGGCCTCGAAAAGATTGCAGGTACCGAGGATATTGTTGCCGAGAACGGCTTGGGGGTAAATAAAAGAGGCCCGGACATTCGCGTAAGAAGCTAGATGAAAAATTGCGTCCGGACGCGTGGCATCGAGGGCCGCCATGACCGAAGGCAGATTGTTCAAATCGCATTCATGCAGCTTCACCTTGTCCAGAATCGCGTGTAGATTTTCGACCGCGCTCGAGTTGTGCCAGCGCGTGACTCCGTGAACCTCGACCTTCGGATGATGATTCACGATGAACTCGGCAAGATAGCTTCCGCCCGATCCGGCGATTCCCGTGATCAGTACCTTGCGGATTTCTCTCGTCTCTATGGAATTTTTTTTTGCTGCGGCTTTCATCGCGCGGCCCGATTTAGCAGGGCGCATAGTTTCTCGATTTTCCCCGATGGAAGGCCGGGGTAATTACCAATGTAGAAACCGTAAGCATGGATATGCTCGACCTGGGGAAAATCTTTATACTGATCGCCGTACAACTTTCTCAGGTAAGGCTGCCGGAGCTGATTGCCTCCGCCGGATGTTCCCCGCCGGAATTCAACACCCGCCTCCCTCATGGCCTGCATGACCCGCCCGCAGCGCTTTTCATCAGCCGCCCGAAGAACGAGTACAAAGGCATAATTGCTCGAACCTTCCAGTGCGAAATCCGTCCGGTAATACTCCGGATCGAGGAGCTTGAGAAAAAGCCGGAAATTCGCATTTCGCTCGGCAATTCCCGCATCGAGACGCTTCAGCTGGCTGCGGCCCAGCACAGCGTTGATCTCCGTACTGCGCACATTGTAGGCCGGAAAAGCAAAAACAAATTCTGGATCGAGGTCCGGATGCCTTGAATGGTAGGCTTCCCTGAGTTCCTCCGAATTTGATTCGCGGACCAGGCCGTGCGACCGGTACATGCGAAGCATTTGGTAAATCTTTGCGTCATTCGTGCAGGCCATGCCGCCTTCGACGGTGCTCAGGTGATGGGCGTAATAAAAAGAAAAATTTGAGATGAGGCCGCAGGAGCCCACCCTCCGGCCGGCAAAGCGGGCCCCGTGCGATTCGCAGGCATCCTCGATGAGTGGAATCCGTTTGGCTTCGAGCACGGTGAGCAGCCGTTCGGTGAGCGAGTTAAATCCCAAAATGTGCGTGAGAAAAACCGCCCGCGTTTGCGCAGTAAGTTTTTCTTCGATTTGACGCGTGTCCATGCCAAGCGTACGCGGATCTATGTCGACAAAAACCGGTTTGAAGCCGCAGTGCAGGACCGCGGCGATGTCCGAGACCCAAGTCAGTGCGGGCACGATGATTTCCCCTACGCCGTACATCTCGCGAAGCGCGGCCAAGGTGATTAAATTGGCCGAAGAACCCGAATTGACAAAAACGCTGTGCCGGGTGCCCGTCCAGGCAGACCATTCTTCTTCAAAAAGCGAAACCTGCTCGGATTGGGTCAATCGGGGAGAAGCTTTCAAAAAATCGATCACCGCATCCAAATCTTCGTGTTTGATGTTGTTTTCCATGAGCGGCCAATCAAGTTTCAAGCCACCGGAAAGCTTCATCGTTACCCCCTGAAAATATTTACTGGAAGTTGTTCGGCTCGTAGATGACGATCTTGCTGCCCGTATAATCAATGCGGAAAGTCACATGAACGAGGTGTTTGAGTTTTTCCCGCACCCGCGGCTGGTTTTCGGGCCGGACAAAAAAAAGCATGAACCCGCCGCCGCCGGCTCCCAATAGTTTCCCGCCGATTGCGCCAGCCTCGATGGCCGCCCGGTAAATCTCGTCGATGTGACCGTTGGACACCTGCTCCGAGAGGGAACGCTTGTACTGCCAGTATTCGTGCAACAGTTTGCCGAATTGTTCAATCGGCACTGTGCGGCTTTGAAGCACGGACACCGCTTCCTCCACGACCGCGCCCATCGCGCGCAGTTCCTGCTTGCGCTTATCCAGATTCTCAATCTGGGATTTGGCGATATCCGAGGCATTGCGCGAAAAGCCGGTAAAAAAAAGCATCATGTGATTCTGCAGGGCGGCAATGCGCTCCTTATCCATGATGATGGGCGTGACCACAAACGAGTCGTCGCGGTAAAAATCGATCCGGTTGAGCCCGCCGTAGGCTGTGAGCACCTGGTCCTGCGAGCCCACGTTTTCTTTCAAGACATCACGTTCGATATAGATCGCCTGCGTGGCCAAATCGCGCTTTGAAATGATGAACCCCTGGAGGGCCTTTAAAGAATGAATGAGTCCAACCGTGAAAGATGAGCTGGAGCCGACACCGGAACGCGCCGGAAGGTCGCCGTCATGATGGATTTCGAGGCCTTCATGAATCCCGAATGTTTCCAGAATACTGCGTACCGCCGGATGCTTGATCTCCGCGATTTCTTTGACGTATTCGACCATCGAATAGACAATCCGGTGTTTATACTCGAAAAATGGGGGAAGCTGCCGGCAGCTGAGGTAACAATACTTGTCGATGGCCATACCGATAACGCTACCGCCGTACTCATGGTACCAAGCAGGATAATCTGTCCCGCCGCCGAAAAAGGAAATCCGAAAAGGAGTCCTGCTGATGATCACTCTTTTTCACAAGTTGTTATGTTTCGTTATAAATTGATTTTTAGTTTTATCGACTGTATATTTAAAATATATACTATTATTTCTTATTTGTAAAATTAAAGAGAACGCTCTTTGGAGAAAACCATAAACAAATTACTGCCTCCTGAATATTTGCCAACCGGTAGACGATAATTAAATCGAGTATGGAAAAAACCGCAAAAAAATTACCTTCTCTTGCTCCCGGCCCGCAGAGCCGTGACGTGTCACATTCGTCAATGAGCCTCCATCCGGAAAATGAGGAAAGAGACGCGGATTATCCTTTCCGGAAACCCGGCCTTCAATCCTGGGTTGAAATCGCGGGCTTATTGATTTTGCTCGCGGTTAACGCGCTTTTTCTCAAGAGGGCCATGCTCTTTCAATTCGATCCAAACGATTACGGCGGCCTTCTGGACATTACCTGGCGCATCTATAACGGCCAAAAACCGTACATCGATTTCATCTATCATCTTCAGCCGCTTTTCCTCTACGTCATGACCGGCTTCGCAGTTGTTTTCGGATTTGGCAAAGCCGGAGTGCTGGCCCAGCTTATCACCATAAGTTCCGGAATGATCATGGCATCGTTTTTTCTGGTCCGCGGCAGGATTCCCTCTTATGCCGCCCTGCTGGTCACGGCACTGACAACGGTGGGATTCTATTGGCATTACCCTTTCCCAACCTTCACGCATGATGCCTTTTTTTACGCGACGCTCGGCGTGCTTGCGCTTTCCCGCACACTCCCTCTTTCAAAACGCCGGACCGCCTTTTTTAGCGGGTTTGCATGCGCTGCCGCCGCCGCGCTCGCCTTCATGACAAAACCCAACATCGGAATACCGTTCGGCATGCTTTTTCTGCTCAGCCTGGCTCTTGAAAATAACCGGAAGTATTCCATTTCCGGCTACGTTGCAGGCGGTCTCAGCGTCATGCTTCTCTGCCTTCCGCTCATCCATGATCCGGAAAGGTTCCTTTTCCATACCACGGCTTACATTTCCACCCAACAGGGCCGGCTTTCGAATCTGCTTCATATTTCCCGCTGGTTTGCAAACGGTTACTGGATCTTCCCGGCCATTGTATTCCCAAATATTTCTTGGAAAGAGCCGCGCACCCGCAATCCGGCAATCCTGTTTGCCGGTGCCGTTGTTACGGCCATCTTCGTCTTCAACACGTCGTCCTTTACTCCGCTCGCCCATATCCCGATGATGGGCGTTTGTGCCGGACTCGGCTGGCTGCTTCTTCAAAAAGCAGGCCGGGACGCTCCTCTCCGGCGCAAGATTGTGCCGGTTCTCATGACTGCCGCCATTCTGGCCCAGATGGGACAATCCGGATTCTACGCTTGCCGCATTGCCGCCGGACACCAGCATCCAAATCCGCTTTTAAATTACGATTATGAAATCCAAACCGAGCCGCTCAAAGGCTGGCATTGCATAAAAATATGGGGAGAGCCGATGGATGAAATCGTCCGGTTCGTCAACACGTCGGTCCCGAAGGAGGATTCCCTTCTCATTATTTCGCCGATGCAGATCGTCTATGCTCTGACCCGCCGTCAAAGTTATCGAAACATTCCGTTTCAGTTTGTCATTCCTATTGCGCCGGCGCCCGGCCGCCAGATGGAGGAGGTCCGCAAGGCGATTCTCGCCAACCCGCCGCGCTGGCTCATCACACACCGCGACCGAGGGCCTTTCCCGATCAATTCCCTGCTGCCTTACATGGGTTTACAGGACTTCGTGCTGGGCAACTACGACGTGGTCCGGACGTGGGGCCCTTACGCGATTCTCAAGAAAAGAGGGTAAAAAGCAGCTCTTGATTGGTGGGATATTTCCGAAGCTGTTCGGTCAGGGTCTTGGCCGCCTCCACCGTGCCGAGCTCGGCCAACGCGGATCGCAGTTTCCTTATCCGCCCAAGCTCATCCGGCGCAAGCAAGAGCTCTTCTTTGCGCGTGCCGCTCTTCGCAATGTCAATGGCCGGAAAAATCCGGCGGGTTGAAATCTCGCGCGACAGGACAATCTCCATATTGCCGGTGCCTTTAAATTCCTCAAAAATGACATCGTCCATGCGGCTGCCGGTTTGAACCAAAATGGTTGCAAGAATTGAAAGCGACCCGCCGTTTTCAATTTTACGCGCGGACCCAAAAATACGCCGCGGCACCTCCAGCGCGCGCGCATCCACGCCGCCCGAAAGCGTCCTGCCGCCTGAACGCATTTCCGCATTGTGCACGCGCGAAAGCCGGGTCAAAGAATCGATCAGGATCATCACGTTCTCACCCGCCCCGGCCTCGCGAAACACCTGCCGCATCAACGCATCAGCCGTAGCAATGTGATGGTCATAGGTTTGATCTGAAGAAGACGAGCGCACTGCGGCTGTCACCCCGCGTTGAAAATCCGTCACCTCTTCCGGCCTCTCATCGATGAGCAGGCAGTAAAGCTTGACGGCCGGGCAGCTCTTGGCCACAGCCTGGCAAAGATGCTTAAGAAAAGTTGTTTTACCTGACCCGGGCGGAGCCACAATCAGCCCGCGCTGGCCCATCCCGATCGGGCATATCAAGTCCATGGCCCGCATCGTGAGTTCTTTGGACCCGTCTTCAAGACGAATGCGCGGCGACGGATCGACAGCCGTACCAGCAAAGAACCGGCTCTCGGCCTCATCAGCCGCAAACCGTCGGGGCGGGGGATTCGATCCTGAAGGAGTGCTTTGCGGCCCCCTGCGGGGATTGCTCTGCGGATGCCGGTGCGATTGTCTGCTGGAATTGTGATGACGTTTCTGATTATCGCGAAATTTTCTCATAAGGCAAGCTTACAAAAAAGGCGGGATCCTGAATAACCCCGCTCCTTACAGCTTGAAAAGCATTTCCGCATAAGAAGGAACCGGCCACAAACAAGCCGGCACCATCGTTTCAAGAGTGTCGATGTCGGAACGCAAATCATTCATGGCAACAAACACCTTATCACGATACGTCTCGGCACGCTCGAGCGCATCGGAAACCGCCTGTGCCTTTTTCGTGATGCTTTCCAGAGCCGCGACCTTTTTATGCGCGGACTCAAGCAGGCCTGACGCTTTGGCCAACAAATCTTTTTGCACGGCTGCCGAAGCGCCGGCTGCCTTGAGTTTATTGACCGTATCAGCCAGCTCGCCCGCATAGCACACCACAGCCGGGATATACCTTTTTTTCACCATATCAATGGAAGTCAAGGCCTCGATATTGATGTGTTTCGCGTATTGCTCGAGATAAATCTCGTAACGGGAATGCGTTTCCTCCTGGTTGAGAACTTTGTATTTCTCAAACAACTTGACAGCCCCGGGGGTTGCCATGGCCTTGATCGCCTCGACCGTCGACTTGATGTTGGGAAGCCCGCGCTTCTTGGCCTCTTTCACCCAGTCCTCCGCGTAGTTGTTCCCGTTGAAAATAATTCTGCCGTGCTTCTTGACCGCGTCTCTGACAATCGCCGCGGCTTCTTTATTGATGCCCTTGGTCTTCTCAAGGCGAGTTGCAATTTCATCCAGCGCCTCGGCCACGATCGTATTCAGGACAACGTTAGGGCCGGAAATGGAAGCCGATGAAGGCACCATGCGGAATTCAAACTTGTTGCCGGTGAAGGCAAAAGGAGAAGTCCGGTTGCGGTCCGTGTTGTCTTTCGGAAGCGCAGGAAGCGAATCCACGCCAATATGGAGATAATGCTGTCCGCGCGAATGGGCTTTCTGGCCCTTTGCCAGGGTCATCAGAATATCCGTCAATTCCTCTCCCATGAAAATGGAAATAATCGCGGGAGGGGCCTCATTAGCGCCGAGCCGGAGGTCATTGCCCGGATTGGCGGCGCCGGCCCGGAGCTTGTCCGCATGCCGGTCCACGGCCATGATGAGCGCGCTCAGAAAAAGAAGGAATTGCTCGTTTTCATGGGGCGTGTGGCCGGGCTCAAGCAAATTCATGCCGTCGTCCGTGGCCAGCGACCAGTTGTTGTGCTTGCCGGAGCCGTTGACGCCCGCATAGGGCTTCTCATGAAGCAGGCAAACCAGGTCATGCCGGAGCGCCACCTTGCGCATGGTCTCCATCACCAGCTGGTTGTGATCCGCGGCAATATTCGTGGTCGAAAAAATCGGCGCCATTTCAAACTGGGCGGGCGCCACTTCGTTATGTTTGGTCTTTGCCAAAACGCCCATTTTCCAAAGTTCGACATCGAGATCTCTCATGAATTTGGAAACCCGGTCCTTGATGGCGCCAAAATACTGGTCTTCAAGCTCCTGGCCTTTGGGCGCAGGCGCGCCGAAAAGCGTTCTACCGGAAACGATCAGATCCAGGCGGTTGTCATAATATTTTTTGTCGACCAAAAAATATTCCTGCTCAGGCCCAACGGTTGAGGTCACTCTCCGGGAAGTGGTATTGCCCAACACTCTTAAAACACGCAGCGCCTGTTTTGAAACCGCCACCATCGAACGCAGAAGAGGCGTCTTTTTATCAAGCGCCTCGCCCGTGTAAGAACAAAACACGGTCGGAATGCAAAGGGTCACATTCCCAGCATCGTCTGTTTTCAGAAAGGCGGCAGAAGTACAATCCCACGCCGTGTAGCCGCGCGCTTCATAAGTGGAGCGAAGCCCGCCGCTCGGAAACGAAGAAGCATCCGGCTCGCCCTGAATCAACTGTTTGCCTGAAAATTCCATGACCACGCCGCCGTCAGGAGTCGGCGCAATAAAGGCGTCATGCTTTTCCGCGGTCTGGCCGGTCAGGGGCTGAAACCAGTGGGTATAATGCGAGGCGCCTTTTTCGATCGCCCAGTCCTTCATGGCGTTGGCCACCACATTGGCAACTTCCAAAGTTAAAGGCGCGCCCTGCTCAATGGTTTTTCTGAGCGCGTTGTAGGTATCCTTCGGGAGTCTCTCCTTCATGGTTTTAAGATTGAATACATTAGAACCGAACACTTCCGTAATATCTGCCATAAAAATCTCCTGCTTCCGTTTACCTTTTTGTTTCTGGTTATGAATGAGTAATGATTAAACAGAACCGATTAAGGGGCGCATTATATCATATCCCTGCGGCAAAATCGCATGTAGAGATGGAGAAGTTTTCAATAGCCGGTTAAACCTATTTATTTACAATAGTCTCCGCTTATTCTATAAAATAGCTTTCTATCAAATTATGGACTGCCAAAACAGGCGTTATCGTTTCACCGATGCCCTAAAAATCGCGGATGTGCGGCTTTTTATCGGCGCTGTCGGCTTTTTTACGCTGGCAAGCCGCGCCTTGACCGTGGTCATCGGTTTTCAAATCTACAAAATCACCCGCAATCCCATGGCGCTTGGCTGGCTAGGATTGGTCGAAGCCATCCCGGCCCTTTCGCTGGTTCTTTTCGGAGGTTATGCGGCGGATCATTTCAACCGGCGCAAAATCCTCTTAATCACCCGGGCTGCCTCCTGCTTGTGTGCGATTGCCTTGGCCTTGCTGTCTTGGCAAAGCCACAGGGCTTCTGTCACAGGACTTTATGCCGTGATTTTTCTGGCCGGCATCGCCCGGGGGTTTGCAGATCCTGCGAATACGGCTTTTGAAGCGCAGATTGTCCCAAAACATCTCACGGTCAATGCCAGCTCCTGGATCACCAGCATCTGGATAAGTTGTTCGGTTCTCGGACCAGCGGCTATCGGTTTTGTTTTTGATGCCTGGGACGCGGCAGGGGCCTATATCATCATCGCCGGCTGTTTCATCCTGTCCTGGATCTCAACCGCCGCCATTCCGCCAAAACCCCAGCCCGCGCCAGAGCGGCGAGAGTCGGTATTCAAAAGCATCGGCATGGGATGGCGTTTTGTTTTCGCCAACCAGCCGCTTTGGGGAGCCATGACACTGGACTTGTTTGCGGTTCTTTTCGGCGGCGCGATTGCCCTTTTGCCGATCTACGCGGAGGATATTCTTCACGTCGGGGCCAAAGGATTGGGCCTGCTGAACGCCGCTCCCTCCGTAGGGGCGCTGATCATCGTCCTAACCGCCACGCGTCATCCGCCCATTGCCCGCGCCGGCCGTAATTTATTTTTAGCCGTTATGGGATTTGGAGTCAGCATTATTGTTTTTGCCTTTTCCAAAAATTTTTGGCTTTCTATGACCGCTTTATTTTTCAGCGGCGTTTTTGACGGGGTGAGCATGGTCATCCGCCGCTCCATGCTAAGGCTTCTGTCGCCGGACCACTTGCGCGGCCGGATCGCAGCCGCGAGCTGGATTTTTATTTGCTCCTCTAACGAACTCGGGGCTTTTGAAAGCGGCATGGTGGCCGCCTGGATCGGAACTGTTCCCTGTGTGGCTTTAGGAGGATTCGCCACCTTGGGCATCGCGGCCCTCGGGGCAGGCTTTGCAAAACAATTACGCGCTCTTCGCTTTGATATTCACACCCTGGAACAAGAGAAATAACTCTACACCTGACTTCCTATCATTCTAAACGTCACCGCCTGTCCGGCGTATTGGCCACCCTCATCAATCAGATTCCAGACCGTGGCTTGCCGAATCTCAAACCGGCGTCCCGTGCTTGAAATCCGGATGCCGCGATAATCATCCACATAGCCCTGCTTTCTCACCGTCTCGAGAAACCGCGCCCGTTCTTCGCGTTCCACGGGTTCGGCCGTGTGCCGGCCCGGCGTCCGGGTAAAAGTGTTCCAATCCATTTCCCAAAGATCCAAGGCCTTTTGATTGCCGTAATTGAGAATCGGGTCTTCCCCGGTTTCGGAGGAGGCCAGGACAAACGGCGCAAAAAAAATTTTTCTCGCTACCGCCTCATCCGGCTTATTCTCCGGCCACAGACTTTTCCCTGTCCAGTGCCGGTAGCTTGAAAGTATCAGATGCGTCTACTTTACAAGAAAATCAAAATTACAACCGGGAAATACGTTCATATAAAAGCAGCGTCACCTTTCCGATTAGCCAAACCGCGAACAAGATCAGGAAAAGGCCCAGAACAAACCGCAGGAAAACCCCCAATAACAACAGCAGGGGCAGCAACAGCGTCCCGACAATCAATAAAATTGCCGTTAATAATATCACCAAAAGTCCAACCAAAAATTCTTTCACGTTTCGTCCTTTCCTTGAGACCTTTCGATCCCCTTTCCAGGGGAACACTGTTTAGTACGTCTTGCGTGTTAATCCGGTTTTATTTTATTAAATTTGGACCTCTCCAGCATCTTCTTATTCTTTGACAAACGCGCCCTGGGCATCAAACTCTTTTGAAAAATGTTTCTCGCCTTGCTTGAATTCAATCTCGTAATAAGTGTTGCCATTACGGGCAATTTTTTCCGCCCGTCGAATTTCGGCTTGGGGAAATTTAGCAGCGCTCGCCTGCTGGATAATTTGGGGAATCTCTGTTTTTTGAATCATTTCCTCGATTTCCACGATCTCACCGGCAGGACTGAAAAGAATGTCCCGGTTCGTTTCACCGTCTTTACTTTCGATTTCATAAAAGGTCTTCCCATGCTTCACTTCTTCTTCATACCCGCGAGCCACAGCTTGCGGGTATGCCTTTTGGAAGGCGCTGAGAACCTCGACGGGAACCTTCTCGCGGGCAAGCTTCTGCTCTTTTGCATGCGCCACTATCGATCCTTCTAATGAAATGAAAACGAACGCTGCTGATAGAATCCCTCCGCGAAATATTTTCATACCCATGATGATACCTCCTTATACTAAGACTTTGGCGAAAAACGTGTCATAAAAACTTTCCGCCAGAAAATCGAGACTAGAATTATTGATATTACAATTTAAGTAGAAGCGGTTTCATAAGCCATTGTAAGTAATTGCCGATAAAAGGCTCATAGGAGGAGACCTATGAGCCGAGCCGTGTATCTGACAGAAAAGCAGTGGGAAAAGACTCGAGCCGGACTGAGTGATATTCTTAGTTGAAAATGAGGAAAGGCTCCTCGTAAGATTGTTGAAAAACGGCAGATGTAAAGAGCATCGGCCCAACCTTAACAAGGAGCCTACCAATGAGAGAAATTGTACTTGG
>Ga0209515_10000403_pt1 | contig 80821 bp, 77 predicted proteins | sample Subgroupgradi54m_FD_187454 | JGI IMG/M metagenome (GOLD analysis project Ga0209515, IMG submission 187454) | Subsurface groundwater microbial communities from S. Glens Falls, New York, USA - GMW60B uncontaminated upgradient, 5.4 m (SPAdes)... ...
CGATCATTCCCTCATTGCCTCACATGATACGGGTGGCCGGATGCAACGGCTTGGGTAATCCGTAGCCTGCACGATCATGACCGTATACACCACGAATCGTCACGATAATAGTGTCTGTCCCTATTTTACTAGGTCTGGCAATCCCGGGGTTGATCTCAAGGACTTCCGGGACGATTTGGCTCACTCGCCGTGCCTGTCTGGGGCGCGCGAACCAGCACGTCGTATCGTAGCTCTTTCTCGAGTTTTAGCGACCTAGCGGCTAGATCGGCCTTCTCCTTAAGTTCTGCTGTGACGGACCTCGGCGGCTGCGCGGAGACAAGGCCAAAGAAGTAGGTACTATCGCCATGGCCTTGGGAGCCACCGACGCAGAGAAGGGAGTCGAAGTTAACAATGATCCTATTGCTCCACTTGTGCACAGATTCGATGCCTATGTTTCCCGGACCACCGCTAGTAACGACATAGATCAGATCTCCGGCCTCCCCATCGCCATTGTAATCCAGAGTGTTGACGATGGGACCGAACTCAAGCTCCATAGACCCCAGACAAGGCATGTGCTTGGTCGCAACGCCATCGACATCAACCATAGTCGCAACGGCCTTCGAGAGATCAATCCGGTACTCATACCCGTACAGGCCGCTCGCCGGCGTACCCGACTTGCCCACGAAGGTGCGGGAATGGAGGAAACTCGTTCCCCCAGCCGACATCGGGATGGGAGTGGTACTACTGTCGGTGAAGGTCACCGTACAGGATGGATCAAAGATGCAGTAAATGGCCGAAGAACCTACCATGACGGTTTTGAGATGGGGATCGCTCTTCCTCGCGCACCCCGTAGTGAGGACCAAACCCAACACCACACCGATGAAGACTGGCACCCTTCCGGTCATCCCTTACTCCTTCTTTCTCCCATGGTCACGCCTGGGCGTCACGTATTCATTTGCTTCTTTACGATCGACTCATAGGCGCTCAGCGGTTTCTCAAGTCCGAACTGAAAAGATGAGCATGTTGCCCACTCCGTTCGTTACCCACGTAACCACACTTAATTGTCAGCTTTGGGTCAGGTCTTTGACGCCTAAGCATGTGGCCCACAACCCGTTTACCTGGCTCGTAGCTTCGTAACGAAATGCTCGTAAATACACTAAGCTGAGCTACCGCTACGACGAATCAATTGCTTCTTCGTAAAATATCCTAGTTGTGCACCATGAGTCAACAAATTGGGTAGCACCAAGAGGCTGAGGCCCGATCAGTTGCTTTATTTCCAGGGGGCGGAGGAGTCCCCAGACCTGGGGGATGGGAGCTCTGCCGACCCGACGAGCCAAATGCGCCCGGCGAGGCGTGGCGAGCCGAATTCGAAAGGCAGAGCGGGAAGCCCTAACTGGCGGGAGGGGCGGGGGTGAGGCAAGATGCAGGGAAAGCGTGTGATCGAAGCGACGGTCATGACAGTAGGGCGGTCCGCCGTCCGCCGAAGGCGGACGCGCGGGGCGAGCCCAAGCGAGGCCAGGGCCTGCGGCTCTGCCGCCAAAGCTGGCCAAAGGCCAGGTAGGAGGATTGGTTGCCCGAAGCGAGAAGCGGAGGGCAACGACCGAAGACCGTCAGGCCGGAGGGACACTGGCTTGGTGGCGCCAGCCACCAAGCCCATTCCGGCCCGCCTAGAGGTGTGCTACGTCCTCTGAGCGCTTCGTGACTCTGTGGTGGAGTCATGGCTTCGCCAGCCGGCCTTCCCGTTCAAGCGTCCACTCACTGGTCGGCTGAAGGACTTTCCTGTGACCGGCTTTCCGGCCAAGCGGCTTGGGCGGACTGAGCGATGGCTCCTGGGGTTCTGCCCCGCTGTCCCGTTTCCGGCGGGACCAACCGTGATCCCTGGCGCGGCGCGGCGCGCCGCATTCGCCTTCGCCCGGACCCGCTCGTCCGCTTTTCGGGCGCGGATGGCCGCAATGCGTTCGGCGAGGGGAACCTCAAAGCGCTCTGTGGGTGTCGTGGCGTAATTGAACCCCGGGACCTTCTGGCGCGGCAGGCGTGTGCCGATAGCGCGCTCGATGGCGCGGAGGGTGTCCTCTTCGTTCGGTGAGACGAGAGTGTAGGCATCGCCCGTGGCGTCCATCCGTCCCGTGCGCCCGACCCGGTGGATGTAATCCTCGGAGAGCTGCGGGACGTCGAAATTCACGACGAGGCCTAACGCCTCCACGTCGATACCGCGGGCGGCGACGTCTGTCGCGACGAGGACGCGACACCGGCCCCTCTTGAAGCTGGCCAGGGCGTCGGTCCTTTGCGCCTGGCTGCGGTTGCCGTGGATCCTTTCGCAGGTGACGCCGTGCTTTTCGAGGAAGTCGGCAAGCCGGTTGGCCCGGTGCTTGGTTCGGGTGAAGGCCAGCACGTGCTTGGACGCGCTGATTCTCACCAGTTCCAGGAAGAGGGTGGACTTTAACTCGTGCGGGACGGGGTAGGCCACATGGGTGATCCCCGCTGCCGGCGCGGACTTGCGCTCGATGTTCAGGGAGACTGGGTTCTGCAACATGTCCCTGGCGAGTTCCAGGATGGGCGCCGGCAAGGTCGCCGAAAAAAAGAGCGTCTGCCGTTTCTTGGGGACGTGCTTCAGGATGCGGCGGATGTCGGGCAGAAAGCCCATATCGAGCATGCGGTCCGCCTCGTCAAGCACCAGGTGCTCGATGCCGTCGAGGCGCGCATACGGGTACTGGCAGTGATCGAGGAGCCGGCCGGGGGTGGCGACCAGAACGTCCACGCCTCTGCGGAACGCCCCTTCCTGGGGTCCCATGGAGACGCCCCCGTAGACCGCGGCGCCCTTCAGGGACGTGTGCGCTGCGAGTTCGTGGAGGTGCTCCGCAATCTGCGCCGCCAGCTCCCGGGTGGGCGCCAGGATAAGCGCCCTTGTGGTTCCCCTGGGCTTCTCCATCAGGCGATGGAGGATGGGCAGTAGGAACGCGGCGGTCTTGCCGCTGCCCGTCACCGCGGTGGCCATGACATCCCGGCCCTCCATGAGGGGCGGAACGGCGAGACGCTGGATCGGCGTGGGGTGCTCAAACCCCATGTTGTGGATAGCTTTCAATAGGTTCGCGTTCAGTGTGAATGATGAAAACGACATGATCCTCCTAATGTGGTTTTTGGGCGCGCCTGTCCTTTGATGAGCAAAACGCGTCCGCGCTGTTTGTCCGGTCGGATTGAGTGGGGCTTACGGCGGGATCACCGGAGAAGTCGCCGTGCAGATTCTGAACGTCCCAGCTCGACAATGGATCGAGCCGCGCACGGCCTCGATCAATCTTGCTGCTGCAGTTTCGAGTCACTGTAGCACGCTTGCCGCGTTTTTCCAAGGGGAAAGTTCAAGGGCAGAAGTTCAAGGGCAATCCCTTTGTCGCCAGACAAAAAGCTGTACGTTCAAGCCCTTCGTTGGGTATAATTGCCTCGATTCCCAATCCTGTTCCAGGAACTGTGAGAGAGCACCTCCAAGAAGCCCATATGACCAGGATCCTACTGATCGGTATCGGCGGTTTTTCCGGTTCAGTCGCCAGGTATCTGTTGAGCGGCGCCGTACAGACGTTAATGCGGAGCGAGGTATTTCCGTACGGGACCATGCTGGTCAACGTGCTTGGCTGCTTGCTTGTCGGCGCCCTCTCGCACCTCGCCGAATCGCGTGGGGCCTTCACGGCGGACACCCGGGCCTTTCTGGTCATCGGCTGCCTCGGTGGGTTTACGACCTTTTCCGCCTTCAGCAACGAAACCATGAACCTTGTACGGGATGGCGAGCGGTGGCTCGCCAGTGCAAATGTGCTTGCCCAAGTGGCGTTTGGGCTGGGGGCGGTGTGGGCCGGAAGGGTCGCCGCCTTTCTCATCTGGAGGTGAGTCATGATCCTCCCGCAAGAAGGCTCTCTGCTGCGCATCTTCATCGGTGAAACCGATAAACGCGATGGGAAGCCGCTGTACGAGCGGATCGTCCTGAAGGCGCGGGAACACGGCCTGGCGGGCGCCACGGTGTTGCGCGGGATAATGGGCTACGGAGCCCACAGCCGCCTCCACACGTTCAAGATCGAACGCCTCTCTGAGGATCTGCCCGTGGTGATCGAAATCGTCGACACGCGGGAGAAATTGGAGGCCTTCCTGGCCCTGATTGACCACGAGATCCCGGAAGGGTTAGCGACACTCGAAAAGGCGCAAATCCACTTTTATCGCAGTGGGGTTGCCCGTTGATTGTTGCACGCCGTCGAGCCCACTTTTGACAACCACCCCACATCGATCAAGATCGAGACCAACACGATCTGACGTCGCTGAATGATACCATGTCGCCCACACCGCAACCGGCTTTCAATGCCGCGCGCATTACACAGGACGTCTCCTCTCAGCGCCTTCGGACCCATGTTGAACGCCTCGCCGGCGAGATCGGCGAGCGCAACGTGTCCCGGCCCCAGGCGCTGCGCGCCGCCGCCAACTACATCGAGGCCGAGTGGCGCAGTCAGGGCTACCAGGTCGTCCCGCGCTGGTACGAGCTCTCCGGTGCGCAGTGGGCGAATCTGGAGGTCTCGCGGCCTGGGAGCACTCGGCCGACTGAGATTCTGCTCATCGGCGCCCACTACGATTCGGTGAGGGGAAGCCCGGGCGCCAATGACAACGCCAGCGGTGTCGCCGCCCTGCTGGAGCTGTCCCGATTGTTCGCTGACATCACGCCGGCGCTGACGGTTCGCTTCGTGGCCTTCGTCAATGAGGAGCCGCCGTTCTTCTTGACACGGCGGCAGGGGAGCGTCGTCTATGCCAAGGCCGCGCGTGCCCGCGGCGATGCCATTCGCTTGATGGTCTCGCTGGAAACGATCGGCTGCTACCGGGACGAGCGCGGTAGCCAGCGCTACCCGCCCCTATTCGGCTTCTTCTACCCGAGCCGGGCCAACTTTATCGCTTTCGTCTCCGACTTCCGTTCCCGCACCCTGATGCGCCGCGCGGTGCAGGTCTTCCGCAAGAGCTCCGACTTTCCTCTCGAGCACGTGGCGACCTCCCGCTTTATCCCTGGGGTCGCCTGGAGCGATCACTGGTCGTTCTGGCGGCAAGGCTACCCTGCCTTCATGGTTACCGATACGGCCTTCTACCGCTACCCGTACTACCATAGGAGTCAAGACACTTCCGAGAAGCTGGCCTATCCGGAGCTGACCCGATTGACAGCGGGGCTGGCCGAGACTTTCGCGGCGTTAGCCCTGGGTGGCCTGGACAACGAACGAGACTAGCCTCCTGCGGCTATTCCGATGCCAAGCGGTAGCCGACGCCGGGTTCGGTCAGCAGATAGCGCGGGCGCGCCGGGTCGGCTTCGAGCTTGCGTCTGAGCTGGGCGACGTAGACCCGGAGGTAATGCGCCTGCTCGGTGCACTGGGGCCCCCAGACCTCCTTCAGCAACTGCTGCTGGGTTACCACCTTTCCCGCATAGCGAATGAGCGTCGTCAGTAACCTGTACTCGATTGGGGTCAGGTGGACCTCCCTCCCCGCGACCACAACCCTTCTCACCGCCAGATCCACATGCAGATCGCCCACGCAGAACGTTGACTCGGCAGTTTCTGTCGAGTTACGCGCTGCGTGTCGCAGGACCACCCGCATGCGCGCCAGCAGCTCGCCGACTCCGAAGGGCTTGCTCACATAGTCGTCCGCGCCCGCATCCAGCGCAGCGATCTTGTCGCGTTCCTGGCCTCGCGCCGACAGCACGATAATCGGCATGGCGGTCCACTCGCGAAGCCGGCGGATGACCTCGAGGCCGTCGATGTCGGGCAGACCGAGGTCGAGGATGACGACGTCGGGTGGGCGCGCGGCCGCCTCCGCCAAGCCCTCCTCACCCGTGGCCGCCTCAAAGAGGCGGTACCCCTGGCTGATCAGGGTGGCGCGGAGGAAGCGCCGAATCGGTCGTTCATCCTCGATGAGCACGACGGCCGGGCCGCCCAGTCCGAGCGCGTCGCCTGCTGATGCCCGACTCTCTGGCATCTCAGGCATCGATGCCTCCCAGCTCTGGAGGTGTCCCGGTCAGAGGGAGGGTAAAACGGAACGCCACGCCGCCCCCCGGTCGGTTCTCGGCCCAGATGCGGCCGCCATGCGCCTCCACGATGCCCCGACAGATGGCCAGCCCAAGACCGGCGCCGCGCGATGTGAGACCAGGTCCCCGATAAAATTTCTCAAATACCCTCTCCTCGTCGCCTGGCTTAAGCCCAGAGCCCCGGTCAGCGACCTCCACGGTGACTGCTCCGTCGTGCGCCCACGCCGTGATTTCTAGAGGGCCCCATTCAAGGGTATGCTTGACGGCGTTGTCCAGCAGATTGATCAGCACCTGCTCGAGCAGGACGTCGTCGATCGGAACGAGGGGCAGATCAGCCGGCAACGAAGTGGTCACGGGGCGGTCGCGCAAGAGCTTCGCCAGTCGGCCCAGCGCGGCACCGACGACCTCCTCCAGCACATGCCACTCCTTGCGAACCTGGAGGGTCCCGGACTCCATCCGCGTCATCTCGAGCAGGTTGTTCACCAGGCGGTTGAGGCGCTCGGCCTCCTCGGAGAGCGATTCCAGCAGATCTTTCTGGGTCTGGTCATCGAGGATTTTGTCTCCTTCCAACAGGCTGCTCGCGGCGCCGGTGATGGTGGCGAGGGGCGTCCTGAGATCGTGGGACACCGAGCTCAGGAGCGAGCTGCGCAGCCGCTCAGTCTCTGCGCGTATCTGGGCCTCTTGAGCGGCCTCAGCAAGCTGGGTGCGCTCGAGGGCGAGGGCGGTCTGGTTGGCGAACGTCTCAAGCTGATGGAGCTGCTCGGGAGCGTCGAGGACGCGCGGAGCCGCCGGCTGCAGCCCCATCACGCCCAGGGTCCCCTGCGACGCGACCAGCGGGAGATACAGCGCCTTCGCCTCCGGCAGCGTTGACGTACTACGTCCGGCGATCTGTCCATGCTCATATACCCACTGGGCCACCCCGAGATCAGAACTGGTCATCTCGAACTGGGCTGCGAGACCCGTCTGCAGGCTGAGGTGGCCGCCCGGGTCCGGAAGCAGCACGGCCACCTGGCCGCCAAACACCTCGGCCATCTGTCGCCCGGCGGCCCGCAACACGTGTTCCACGCCTCGCGCACTCGCCAGTTCCCGACTCAGCGCGTACAGCGCGGCCGTTCGCCGCTCGCGCTGGCGAGCGGACTCCGCCTGGGCGCGAATGCGCACGGTGAACCCGCTGATCACGAGGGCCACGACGAGCATGACAGCAAAGGTCACAAGGTATTGGGCATCAGACACCCGAAACGTAAAGTGCGGGGCGACGAAGAAGAAATCGAAGACCGCCACACTGAGGATGGAGGCCAGGACGGAGGGGCCAGGTCCGGAGCGGGCGGCGACGCCGGTCACCCCGAGCAGGTACACCATGATGAGATTGGATAACTCAAAATAGGGGAACATCAGGAAGGCCAGTGCGGTGCACAGCGCGACGATGGCCACGGCGCGGCCGTAGGCAGCCCAATCCGGGTTGTGCGGACGAGCCGTTACGGTGACCGGCGAGGTCGACAGCCCCTCTCGTTTCATGACGTCGTTGTCACATTTGCCTTGCACGATGGTGCGGCTATTTGGATCTGCCTAGCTAACCAAGCATAGCACACGCTCCGCCGGAGGCTGAAAAATGACTCTACGTGATTAATCGAGCTGGTAGGGAACGTCGGTAATCACAATCCCGCGTTTAAAGAGGAGGGCCATTCGCAGCCATAAGGCCGCTTGGCTGTGCACCAGGTTCTGCCATCGGCGGCGGGGCACGAACTGCGGCACGACAATGGTAATGGTCTCATTGGGTTGGCGCTGAGCCGCAATCTCCTCGATGTAGCCAACCAGAGGTTCGAGGAACAGCCGGTAGGGGGAATGGAGGACGACGAGGCGGACCCCCTCTCCCCACCATTCCCACTTGCTGCGCACCCGCTCGGCTTCAGCCGGATCCGTGGAGACATAGACCGCCGTGACGTCGTCGGAGAGTGATCGGGCATAGCGGAGCGCGGCGACGGTCCCGCGATGGACGCCGCCGATGGGCATGAGTACCCTATGCCGCGACATGCGATGGGGCGGACCGAAGTCCTCCAACGACAGGTGCGCGGCCAGGTCTAGGTAGTGGTGGTGGATGGCGTAGAACACCACGACCATCGCGGGCACGAGGAGGACGACGATCCACGCCCCGTCGCGGAACTTGGTGCTGGCGAAGACCAGCATCACGACGGCCGTGCAAACCGAGCCGAACCCGTTGATCCCCATCTTGAGCGCCCAGCGTGGATCATAGCGGAGCGTCGAGCCGCGCTCCTGCACCTCCTGGCCGGGCGCGAGGCGGCCGACCTTCCACCAGCGACGGGCCATGCCGACCTGCGAGAGCGTGAAGGAGAGGAACACCCCGATGGCGTACAGTGGGATTAGGGCGGTCACGCTGGCCTGGAACAGCACGATCAGGAGCGAGGCAATTAGGGCGAGGACCACGATGCCACGCGAGAAAACGAGCCGGCTACCTCGGTAGGTGAGTTGGCGAGGCAAAAAGCCGTCGCCGGCTTGCAGGGCGCTGAGTCGGGGGAAGTCCGCAAAGGCCGTGTTGGCGGCCATGATCAGAATGAGGGTCGTGCCCGCGATAGTGGCCAGGTAGAGCAGCCCCTGTCCCTGGAATGCTGTGCGGGCCAGTTGCGAGATCACCGTCTCTTCCTCCGAGGGGAGGGCGCCGATCTTGACCGCAAGGAACGTGATGCTCAGAAACAGCGTGCCCAGGATAGCCGCCATCCAGATCAGCGTGATCCCCGCGTTGCGGCTCTTAGGCTCCTTAAATGCCGTGATGCCGTTCGAGATGGCCTCCACCCCCGTGACGGCGGTCGTGCCGTTCGAAAAGGCATGGAGGATCAAGAAGAGCGTCACCGAGGCCATCACCGGGGCTCGCAGGGGCGGCGGATTGACGACCGCACCGAGGCTTCCCGTCATGTAGCGGTAGAAGCCGGTCCCGACGGTCAGAAACAGAATGGCGACGAAGAAATAGGTGGGAATGGCGAAGGTCACGCCCGATTCCCTGACGCCGCGCAGGTTAATCAGCATGACGAAGAGGATGAACCCGACCGACAAGATCACTCGATAGGGAAAGAGGGACGGGTAGGCAGAGGTGAGCTGGGCCACACCCGACGCGACAGAGACGGATACCGTGAGGATGTAATCCGTGAGGAGCGCCGCGCCTGCCGTCTGGGCCGGGAGCTCGCCCAGATTGTCACGGGCCACAATATACGCGCCTCCGCCACCCGGATAGGCGTGGATGGTCTGCTGATACGAGAGGGTGAGGATCGTGAGCAACGTGACAATGGCCAGCGAGATTGGGAGGGCGTACACAAAGGCCGCAATCCCCACCGTAGCCAGAACAAACAGAATTTCGTCCGTCGCATAGGCGGTAGACGAGAGGTTATCAGAGGCGAAGACGGCCAAGCCGATCGTCTTGCCGATGGTTTGATGCGGCGCATCCGCGCTCCGTAGCGGGCGGCCAACGAGCCACGTGCGCCACGAGGGAGGTGGCTGGTAATCGGCAAGCCGCTGGAATACAGCTGCTTCAGTCTCTTCATCGAGTACGGGCATCGTATCACTCCATCTCTACAGGTGCGCACACAGCCTGATCAGCGTCCACGAAAGCGCGAAGCAGGCGAGCACCACGCCCACATATACGAGATCCAGCATCATCTCCCTCCGTCGCTCTCCCCCTTCCCTTAATTACCCTAGGATCGGGGAAGGCGTCCGGTCAAATCAAAAGGCCGTTAAAATCGATGCCTGCCGCGTCAAGGAGTTGTAAAAGGGATGATCGGTGAGGTTGCCTACTGTAGCGATGGTGGGAGCGCGGCTTGACCCGAGTTGGGAGGTATGAAAGAATACGCTTGCGCTGTGACAATCCAAAAGAGCCGAAAGAGGGGAACGAGCATGAAAAAACTATATCGCCTGACAGGAATGCTGTGGCTCGTGGCCGTCATGCTGATGGTTGGGCCTGCTCTAGCCGATGAGACCTGCCAGTCACCCTTCCTCCCGAAGGTGACCGGGCAAGAGGACTACATCTATGTCTGGACGCTGGGTGTCAAGGGGGTGGCCGATGGGAACGATAGCCTGGTGACCATCGATGCCAACCCCACCTCCAAGGCCTACGGGCAGATCATCCATCGGGCCCCGGTGCCTGGGCAACATGAGGCCCACCATGCCGGGTTCACCGACGACCGGCGGTATCTGTGGGCGGGAGGTCTGGACGACAGCTTCATCTTCATCTTCGACGTGGCCGCGAACCCAGCCAAGCCCAAGCTGATCAAGACGATCAAGAGCTTCGTAAAGGATACCGGCGGCCTGGTAGGCCCCCACACCTTCTACGCCCTGCCGGGGCGGATGCTCATCACGGCCCTCTCGAATGTCACGGACAACTCAGGCAGGACAGGGCTGGCGGAGTATTCCAACGAGGGGCGTTTCATCCGGACGATCTGGATGCCGAAGGAGGCGCCCTATGGCTATGACGTGCGGGTCAACATCAATCTGAACCGCATGCTCACCTCCTCCTTCACCGGCAAGAAGAACTACATGCGGCCTCTCGGCGAGTTGGTCAAGGATGCGAGCGCGATGAAGGAGTTCGGCGATGCGGTGGTGGTCTGGGACTTCCATGCCCGGAAACCGCTGCAGGTCCTGCGGGTTCCTGGCGCGCCGCTGGAGCTTCGCTGGGCGCTGATGCCGAACCACTATTACGCCTTCACGGCGACGGCGCTCACCCACCAGCTCGTGCTCATCTACCAGCAAGAGGACGGGACCTGGGCCACTAAGGCCATCGCCGATCTCGGCGACACGCTCCCCGTCGATATCAGCATCGCCCCCGACGACAGCAAGATCTATGTCGCCTCATTTATGGACGGCACGTTGCGAGTGTACGACATCTCCAATCCCTTCGAAGCCAAGCTGATCGAGCAGGTGAAGCTGGGTGAGATGGCCAATATGGTGTCTGAATCGTGGGATGGCACGCGCCTCTACGTCACCAACTCACTGCTCTCGAAATGGGACAAGCCGGGCGACTACTGGCTGAAGGCCTATGCGTGGGAGAATGGGAAGCTCGTGCACAAGTTCACCACAGACTTCAACTCGGTGGGACGGGCTCACCTCATGAACTTCGGGAGCAAGGCGCTGCGCACCAAGGTTGAGTAGTCATGCGCTGGTCTGTCCTGATCGGCACGTTCGTAGTGGCGAGCTTTATCTCGTCGGATTTCTCTGCAGTCAAGGCCCACGAGATTCCGGGATTCGAGGATACCTATATTCAGGGCATGTTCTCGCCTAAGTTTATCCCGCCGGCCGTTGGGACCTACGACCTTCCTGTGATCAGGCATGTCCCGGCCTTCGTTCTGATCGATGCCGCCGGCCGCCGCGTCAACACCGCTTCTCTCATGCACGGCAAGGTGGCGGTCGTCAGCTTCATCTACACGACCTGCTCCGACCGGCTTGGCTGCCCACTGGCCAGCATGGCGCTCCGAGAACTCCAGACCAAGCTCGTACAGGAGGGCCTTCAAGACCAGGCTGTGCTGCTGTCTATCAGCCTGGACCCTGAGCGCGATACGCCTGCTCAGCTTGCCAAATACGCTCACGCCTTCGGGGCGGAGTCGTCACTCTGGCATCTGCTGACGGCTTCCTCGGAACACGTACTCAAGGCGACACTGAGAAGCTTCGGGCAGGATCGGGCCAAGGTCTACGACGAGCGCGGTCGCTTTACCGGCCGATACCGTCATGTCCTCAAGGTCTTCCTGGTGGACCAGGCAGGGCAGGTTCGCAACATCTATAGCACGGGCTCCCTGGTGCCCCAGATGATGGTAAACGACATCAAGACGGTGCTGGCCGACAAGACCGCCGGTCAACAGCAGGTCAGGTGAGCCTCGTCAGAAGGGACTAAAGGCATCCAGGTGTTGCGGCGCGCCTGCCTGGCGGCAGACAGGTCAGACCAGGGGAGAGGCACCGCCCTTGGACGGCTGGTAGTACGGGTTGGTGCCACCCGCATGGTCGGTCGTGTCGAGGACCTGGCGGATCTCGGGGACCGCCTCCTGGATCGTCACAGCAACCCCCTGCTTCAGTGTCACGTCAGCCATCCCGCAGCCGTGGCATCCACCCCCGAAGGTGATGTAGGCAGTACCATCCTTGACGTCGAGGAGCGTCACGTATCCGCCGTGCGACGCCACGCCCGGATTGATCCGGGTGTCTATTATCTGCTGGACGGCCGCCGCGACAGGGTCTTCCCAGCCGGTGTTCGGGTTGTCGATCTTGAAGCCGCTTTCGTAGATCCCCTCGACGAAGTCCACGGTTGCACCCTGCAGCTTGGGCGCGCTTTCCGCATCGACGTACACCCTGAAACCACCAGCGTCGATCACCGTATCGTCTGCCTCTTTGTTTTCCTCCGCCATGAACGCCAACTCGTACCGGAAACTCGCAGGGCCTCCGCCAGCTATCGCCACACGCACCCCTACACCTTGCTGCCCCTCAGCCTCCGATAGCTCGAGGATCTTCTTTTTTGCTGATTCGGTAATCGTGAGCATCTTTTCCTTCCTGTGGGGCTTCACACCCCTGTTGGTTTGACTCCGTGGTCTATTCCATCAATATCATGGTAGGCACAAAGATCCCATCATGTCAACCTGAGGCGCCCATCCAGAATGGCGTGATCAGTAGCCTGCGCCCTTTCGTTTTTTCCTCTTTTGCGGTATTAATGAACTGCCCTGCGGCAAGCCGTGTGGTATCGCCTTCTGTTCTGGCCCGTCATTCCGTGCTTGACACGGAATCCAGTCGGGCCCTCTGGATACCGGCTTCCGCCGGTATGACGAACTCGCGGCAAGCCGTGGGGTAGTTCATTACGCATCCTGAACGTCTCGGCTGGTGTCCGGGTTGCGGGGTCCCGGTCGAAGGCAAGGAGTGAGTAGGAATGGAGAACATCAGGCAAACCGTGAAGCGCGTGTGGGGCTACGACACGCTCCTCCCGTTGCAGGAAGAGGCCATAGGGGCGGTGCTGGCGCGGCGGGACTCCATCGTCATCCTACCGACGGGGGGCGGGAAGTCGCTCTGCTACCAGGCGCCGGCGGCGGCGATGGGGACACTGGCCGTGGTGGTGTCACCCCTCATCGCCCTCATGAAGGACCAGGTAGACGGGCTCACCACCGCCGGGGTGCCGGCCGCCTTCCTGAACAGCAGTCTGACGACCGACGAGCGACGGCTGGTGGAGGGCAACGTGGCCCGCGGGCGGTACCACCTCCTGTACGTGGCCCCTGAGCGGCTGGTACTTCCTCCCTGCTTGGGGTTGCTGAGGCGAGCCGGGGTGGCGTTCTTCGCTATCGACGAAGCGCACTGCATCAGCCAGTGGGGGCACGACTTCCGGCCGGAGTATCGGCAGCTCAGGGTGGTACGGGAGGTCTTTCCGGACGTGGCCATCCATGCCTTCACGGCTACGGCCACGCCGCGAGTTCGGGCGGACATCGCCACAGAGTTGGCGCTACGGGAGCCCGAGATCCTGGTTGGAAGCTTCGACCGCCCGAACCTGGTCTACCGGGTGCGCCGGCGCACGGATCGGCTGCGGCAGGTCACGGAGGCGTTGGAGCGGCACCGGGGAACAGCCGGGATCATCTACTGCATCCGCCGGACGGAGGTGGATCAGCTCGCCGACGCGCTGCGACGGCGGGGATACCGGGCAGTGGCCTATCACGCCGGGTTGGCCGATGCCGAACGACGGCGCGCTCAGGACGACTTCATCACGGAACGGGCGGATGTGATGGTGGCCACGGTGGCGTTCGGGATGGGCATTGACCGATCCGACGTGCGCTACGTCATCCACGCCGGCATGCCCAAGTCCATCGAACACTACCAGCAGGAGGCGGGCCGGGCCGGGCGCGACGGCCTGACGTCTGAGTGCCTACTGCTCTACTCCGGCGGCGACTTCGGCCTGTGGCGGTCCATCCTGATGGCGGAGGGGCTGCCGGCGCCAGGTGCCCTGCCGAAGCTCGGGGAGATGTACGACTACTGCCAGGGCGGCGCCTGTCGGCACCGCTTCCTGGTGGAGTACTTCGGCCAGACATACCGCGCGGACACGTGCGGGGCCTGCGACGTCTGCCTCGGCGAGATTGCCGTCGAGGACGGCTCGGCGGCGCTGGCGCGGCAGATTCTCGCCTGCGTCACAGAGATGGAGGAGCGGTTCGGCGCCGACTACGTGGCGGACGTCCTGCGTGGGGCCGAAACCGCCCGGATCGCGAGGATGCGCCACGACCGGCTGCACACCTACGGCGTACTGCGACAGTACCCGAAGGCGACGGTGCGAAACTGGATTGAGCAACTCGAGGGACAGGAGTGTCTAGCGCGTGGCGAGGGCGAGTACCCAACACTCGACGTCACCGCACGGGGCCATCGGGTCCTTCGGGGAGAAAGCGCAGTGCCGCTTCTCCGGACAGTCGCCAAGCCCGTGCGCGAGGCGCCGTCCCGGTCCGCGCGCCCAGCTGTGCCGCCGGGCCTAGGCCAGATGTGCGATGAGGATCTGTTCGAGACGCTCCGCGCCCTCCGTCGGACCATGGCCGAAGAGCGAGGCATCCCACCCTACCTCATCTTCAGCGACGCCAGCCTGCGTGAGATGGCGCGAGAACGTCCCGCCACCGAGAAAGCCTTCCTGCAGATCAAGGGGGTCGGCCTGCGCAAGCTCCAAGATCTCGGCCCACACTTTCTGGCCTGCATCCGCGAGCACAAAGACGGCTCCACAGGCAATACTTCGCCTGTGCCCTGAACCGCCCGCTCGTCTACTAAGCAGGACTGACTCATCCTTGAATCTTGACATTCCCACCATGCGTGTCTATGCTCCCTTCTGTACATCGCATCGTCAGTCGCAACAATGGACGTCATTCCCGCGAAGGCGGAAACCCAGAAAGGCACTGGATTCCGGGTCAAGCCCGGAATGACAAACTGCCTGAGACATATATCGTTCAGTTCGTCAGAGAGGAGCAACCGATGGCTTACGAGGCAAGGAATTACGAGCAGTTGCTGGGAATCGAGGGATTGGGTGATCAGCTCTTAAAAAACCATTTTACGCTCTACCAGGGGTATGTGACCAATACCAATAAGCTGGCCGATGCATTGAATCAACTGCTCAAAGAGGGCAAGATAGCCGTTCCGGAATACGCAGAGCTGAAGCGGCGATTTGGCTGGGAATTCAACGGAATGCGCTTGCATGAGTACTATTTTGGGAATATGGTGAAAGGTGGAAAAGGGCTGGACCCGGCCTCAGGATTGTCTCAAAAGCTTGCAGCCGACTGGGGCTCATACGACAATTGGCAGAAGGATTTTAAAGCCTCAGGCGCCATCAGGGGGATCGGGTGGGTGGTCTTGTGCCTTGATCCGGTCGCCAATCGAACGTGTAATGTCTGGATCAATGAGCATGACGCGGGGCACTTGGCTGGGGGGATCCCTTTGATGATCATGGATGTCTTCGAACATGCGTTTATGATTGACTACGGGCTGAAGCGAGCCGATTACATTGAGACCTTCTTTCGAGTCATTGACTGGTCGGCTGTGGCGGCGCGGTACGTTAACGCTCCAAAGGTGACCTTGTAGAGGTAGGCTGAGGAAGATGAACCTGTATTGGAACGACACGTACGAGATTGCGCAGGCCCTGATTCAGTCTCATCCTGAGCAGGATCCCCTGGAGGTCCCGTTCACCACTCTGCACAAGTGGATCACCGAGCTCGCGGATTTCGACGACGATCCTAACGGCGTCTCGGAGGCCAAGCTAGAGGCGGTTCAGATGGCCTGGTACGAGGAGGTGACGGGCTAAACCCTCAAGTCGGAGCGGCGCCCTGATGCCTGCGCGGTCATACGACACACTCCAGGGGACGCTGGAGCGGATCACCTATGTCAATGAAGAGAACCACTATGTGGTGGCCAGGCTCCAGGTGCCTGGGCGGCGCGACCTGGCCACCATTGTGGGGAACCTGCCAACCGTCACGCCAGGCGAGACCCTCAAGCTGACCGGCGAGTGGATCCAGCACAACAGATACGGCGAACAGTTTAAGGTCGAGGCGTTCGAGACTATCGCCCCCGCAACGCTCACCGGCATCGAGAAGTATCTGGGCTCCGGCCTCATCAAAGGGATCGGCCCGATCTTCGCCAGAAGGCTGGTGGAGGCGTTCGGCATCGACACTCTGCGCATCATCGAGGAGGAGCCCTCCCGCCTGCTCACGGTGGATGGGATCGGCGAGGTACGACTTCAGCGAATCCGGACCGCCTGGGATGAGCAGAAAGAGATCCGGGAGGTCATGATCTTCCTGCAGGGCCATGGCGTGTCCTCCGCCTATGCCGCCAAGATCTTCAAGACCTACGGAAAATCCTCGATCGCCATCGTCCAGGAGAACCCCTACCGGCTGGCCAAGGATATTTACGGAATCGGATTCAAGACCGCGGACCGAATCGCCCAGGCGATTGGGTTCGAGCCGCATTCGCCGCTACGGGTAGAGGCTGGGGTCATCCATGTCCTGAGCGAACTGGCCGGGGAGGGCCACGTCTACTACCCCCTTGACGGCCTCACGAAGGCGAGCGCCGGCATTCTGGAGGTGGACGAGAATCTGGTGACACAGGCGGTTGAACGGCTTCGACACGAGGAGCGAGCCGTCTGCGAGCCGGGGCCGCAAGGGGTGGCGGTCTATCTCGCCTCGCTGTATGCGGCGGAGGAAGGGGTGACTCGGCGCCTGCTGGCCCTGACTGAAGAAGGTGACGCGCCCCCTGCGGACATCGACATCGAACGCGCCATCCTCTGGGCGGAGCAGGTGAATAGGCTGAACTTGGCGGAGCAACAGAAGGAGGCGATTCGTGAGGCCCTCATACGCAAGGTGCTGGTCATCACCGGCGGCCCTGGTACCGGCAAGACGACCATCCTGAGGTGTATTCTCCAGATCCTGGAGAAGAAACACCGCCGGATGCTGCTCTGCTCTCCCACGGGACGGGCGGCAAAGCGAATGAGCGAGGCCACGGATCGGCAGGCCAAGACCATCCACCGCCTCCTGGAGTTCAGCCCCAAGGATGGCCGGTTCAAGCGGGACCAGCACAGACCGCTCGATGCCGATCTGGTGATTGTCGATGAGGCCTCGATGATCGACGTGGTGCTGATGAACTCCCTCCTGAAGGCCATCCCAGTGGGCGCCGGTCTGATTCTGGTCGGTGATGTGGATCAGCTCCCATCGGTAGGACCGGGCGCCGTGCTGCGCGACATCATCGCATCGGGCCTTGTCCAGGTCATCCGACTGTCCGAGATCTTCCGGCAGGCTCGGGAAAGCCAGATTGTCGTCAATGCCCACCGGATCAATCATGGGGATCTCCCGTACTGCAACGATTGGGAGGGCCGGGAGCAAGGCGACTGTTACCTGCTCGCCAAGAACGAGGCTCTGGAGGTCCAGGCGGCGATCCTGGAGTTGGCATCGAGCGGTCTGCCACAGCGGCATCGCGTGGACCCGCTGGAGGAGTTGCAAATCCTCAGCCCGATGCAGAAGGGGCCGATCGGCACCATGCAACTGAATCAGGCACTGCAGGCGCTCCTGAACCCGTCAGGGCCGGAGCTGCTTCGCGCCGGTCGCCTTTACCGGCTTGGGGACCGCGTGATGCAGATCAGGAACAACTACGAGAAGGACGTCTACAACGGTGACATCGGCCGGATCGTCAAGCTCGACCTGGAGGACCGCGAGGTCACCGTCCGGTTCGACGACCGCCAAGTCACCTACGACTTCAATGAGCTGGATGAACTGGTGCTCGCCTACGCCGTCACGATCCACAAGAGCCAGGGCAGCGAATACCCCGTCGTGGTCATCCCGGTTCACACAGCGCACTACGTCATGCTTCAGCGCAACCTCCTCTACACCGCTCTCACGCGAGGCAAGCGTCTGGTCGTCCTGGTGGGGACCAAGAAGGCGATCGCCATCGCCGTGAAGAATCATAAGATTCAGCTTCGCTACACCGGCCTCGTCGACCGGCTCCAAAGAGGCCGTCAGGAGCCCGCGCTCTCACTGACGCTTTCCGAGTAACATCCCATGAGGCTAGGCTGCACCACGGCGCACGAAAAGGCATCTTCACCCCATCCTGCCCTTCCCCCACAAGGGGGGAAGGAACACCTCATGTGGACTCCTCCCCCCTCGGAGGGGGAGGATAAAGGTGGGGGGGATTTTCTAAGGAAGGGCTGTTAGCTGCGAAGCCGTTAAGAAAGGTCACCGGTGAGCGAGCGAGATCAGGCAGAGACCGACTTAGCGAACAGGAGCGCGCAGCTCCTGGGGTTGCTGACTGAACGGCGTGAGCGACTTGCCGCCCAGATCCGTCGCACGCTCGCTGAGCGGCGGGAGGAGTCCCAGATGCGGGACGCGCCGGGTTCTCACGGCTGGGGGGCAGCCCCTGAGGGTAATATCAGCCTGGCCATGGTAGCGCAGCAGCAGCAGATGCTCCAGCAGATCGAGGTGGCCATTCAGCGCCACCAGGCCGGGACCTACGGCCGCTGCGTCGGCTGCGGCGAGGAGATCCCCCTCCCCCGCCTGCAGGCCCTGCCCTTCGCCCAACGTTGCGCAGGCTGCCAGGAGGAGTGGGAGCAGGGGCACAGCTAGGCAGGGCTTACGATTCGTCCTCCTCTTCCTCGTTGCTGCCATCCTCTTGATCCTCATACACAGAGGGCCACGACACCGCTTCGTCCGGAACCGTTCTTAATGATGGAGGCGCTGACTTTCCGAACAGCGCCACCACCCATACGGACCGCCCGTCGGAGTCGAAAGTGAGGGAGACATCGCCGCCGTATCGTTCCGCCAGCGACCGAACCTTGGGGGTTGCGTTCCGGACGGCAGCAAAAAATCTCTCCACCGCTTTCCGTTCCTGCAGCCCGATCGCATCCAGCGCCAGCTTCACCTGCTCTTCCGCGACTTCCGCTTCCCGAAGCCTGAGCTTGGCCTCCTCCACCCGCTGGTGGGCGGGCCGTAGCTCCTGGTCGACTAGATCGTGACACCGCGACCTCAATTGCAATACCTGTGCATGCTCCATCAGGGCGTCGCTATCCGTGATCTTGATCCGTATGGGGGACTTTCTAACTGCAACCCGTATATCGCCCATCGTCGCTCCCTCCTTTCGTTCGCATGAGATGACAGGGTCTTTTGCTTCCTTGAGGGCAGGGCCATAGTATACATCAACACTGTGGCACCTTAGGTCACAGGAAATTCGGGATGCCATGCTTTCGCCTTGACACCCTTTGAAGCCGAAGGATAGAGTGAGTCGCCCAAGTACCCCTGAGCTGTTTCTTTGGCCTCTGAGGGCCCGTCCGTAGCAGGGCAGTCGTTGGGACAGAGCGATGCGACGTAGCCGCCAGGCCATTCGACTTCTAGGTCTCTTCAATGCACTCCAGTGATAAAGTCAAGGGGGACCAGCGTGCGACCAGTCATACGGCTTTCGAAGTCCCAGTTCGTATCCGGACTGCAGTGCCCGAAACTGCTCTGGTGGATGGTGCACGAGCCCAAGGCGCCGGAGCTCGCCGCCGGCGAGGAGTTGCAGGTGATCTTCGAGCGAGGCAGGCGCGTCGGCGAGCTCGCGCGCACGTTCGTGCCAGGCGGTGTCCTTATCGACCTCCCGCACCACGAGGTCAAGCGCAGACTGGCCGCCACGGCGCGGGCGATCGCGGATGGAGCGCCGGTTGTCTACGAGGCGAGCTTCCTCGAGGACGGCATCTTCGTCGCCGTGGACATTCTCCAACGGCACCGCGACGGGTTCGTCATGGTCGAGGTCAAGGCCACGCTCGACGTCAAGAACGAGCACATCCCTGATGTCGCCGTTCAGACGCACGTCGTCCGACGCGCCGGGCTCGTGGTCAAACGTGCGGAGGTCATGCACCTCAACCGCGAGTGCCGTCACCCCGACCTCTCGAACCTGTTCGTGCGCGAGAACGTCACGTCGCTGATCCGCTCTGCGGTGCGAGCAGTGCCGAAACAAGCCAGGGAACTCCTCTCGACGTTGGCGGGTCCGCTGCCGGAGGTCGAGACCGGTCCGCACTGCACGACGCCGCATGCCTGCCCGTTCATCAAACGATGCTGGCCTCCCCTCCCGGATCATCACGTCAGCACGCTCTACGGGATCCGTAAGGCCAAGGCGGAGGAGTACGTCGCCGACGGCTACAAGACGCTCTTCGATCTGCCGCGCAAGTTCGCTGCCTCGCCCACAGCGCGCCGGCAGATTCGTAGCGTCCGGGCGGGCGAAGTGATCGTCGAGCGTGGCCTTCGCCGCACGCTCGCTTCCATGGCTCCGCCGATCGCCTTCCTCGACTTCGAGACCGTGAACCCCGCCATCCCGGTCTGGCCGGGCTGCCGCCCTTACGCCCAGGTACCGGTGCAGTTCAGCTGTCACGTACTCAAGGCCGACGGAGTCGAACACCGCGCATGGTTGGCTGAGGGCCCCGACGACCCGCGTGAGCAGTTCGCGCGCGCTCTCATCGCGGCATGCGCGGGCGTCAACACGGTGCTCGCCTACAACGCGCCATTCGAGTGCCGGTGCATCGACGGACTGATCGAAGTGCTCCCGCACATGGAGGGCGAGCTGCTAGCGCTCTCGCGCCGCATCTGCGATCTTCTTCCGATTGTGCGCGACCACGTCTACCACCCGGACTTCGGAGGAAGCTTCAGCATCAAGAAGGTACTGCCGGCGCTCGTGCCCGGGCTCGGCTACGACGACCTCAAGATCCAGGACGGCGGCTCGGCATCGGCGGCGATCGAGACGCTGCTGCTCGGCGCCGACGCCCTCACCGCAGCACAACAGCGGAGCCTGCGGCGCGATCTGCTTCGCTACTGCGAGCGCGACACGCTGGCCATGGTGCGGCTTCACGAGAGGCTGCGCGCACTTGCGGGGCTTCGAGGAGCGCTTCGAGCTTGTCCCCGCTAGCCAACCCGGGGCACCTTCGATCCTGGATAGATCCACCGAACGAACATCCGTCCTATCCTCCTCGCATGCGGGTGAGTAACCAGTCTGTTCGCTCCAGGCAGTATACCCGAGAGCCTTACCCACTCCAAACAGCGAGGAGCCATGGCCATGGCGTATTCGATTTTCATGGTGCGGCAACTGCTTCCCCGGCCTGCGCCGGGGCAATCCGGTGAAGGAGTAGATCAAAGCGATACGCTTGAAATAGCCCACAGCGTCAGATGCCGCCCCTTTTTCGTTGACGCTGTGGGCGGTTGCAATTACGATAAACGTGAAATGTGTGCGCGGTTGGTTGTACCGGCTGTTACAAGATCATACATCTCGAGCATGACTATGCCACTGACCGATAGGGTTAAGCGATGAGCATGAACCTGGTGCACAAGATTTTTGAGACTCACCGAGTAGCCGGGGAGTTGGTTCCGGGGAAAGAGGTTTCGATCCGGATCGATCAGACGCTGACCCAGGACGCCACCGGGACGATGGCCTACCTGCAGTTCGAGGCGATGGGCATCCCGCGTGTCAGGACCAAGCTGTCCGTCAGCTACGTGGACCACAACATGCTGCAGACCGGTTTCGAGAACGCCGACGATCATCGGTTCCTGCAGAGCATCGCGGCTAAGTACGGCATCTACTTCTCGCGTCCTGGAAACGGCATCTGCCACCAGGTTCACCTGGAACGGTTCAGCGTACCGGGCCAGACAATGCTCGGGTCCGACAGCCACACCCCGACCTGCGGCGGCGTTGGGATGATCGCCATCGGAGCGGGCGGCCTGGATGTCGCCGTGGCCATGGGGGGTGGTCCCTTCTATCTCCCGATGCCAAAGGTCATGCTGGTCAGGCTGAACGGTCGATTGGGCCCATGGGTTGCGGCAAAGGACATCATCCTGGAGGTGTTGCGGCGACTTACCGTGAAAGGCGGTGTGGGGAAGATCCTGGAGTATGGCGGGGAGGGGGTACAGGACCTGACCGTGCCGGAGCGGGCCACGATCACCAACATGGGGGCTGAGCTTGGCGCGACGACATCCATCTTCCCCAGCGACGAGCAGACCCGCCGCTATCTCGCGGCCCAGGGACGGGAGAGCAGTTGGGTCCCTCTGGCGCCCGACCCCGGCGCCACCTACGACGAGGTGCTGGAGATCGATCTGAACCGACTCGAGCCGATGGTGGCCCGGCCCTCGAGTCCGGACAACGTCTGCCCGATCTCCGAGGTCGAGGGAACCAAAATTTCTCAGGTCTGCGTCGGAAGCTGCACGAACTCCTCCTTTCGGGACCTGATGACGGTCGCGACAATGCTGAAGGGAAAGACCGTCCACCCGGACATCAGCTTCACGGTCACACCAGGCTCCAAGCAGGTCTACACCATGATCGCCGCCAATGGTGCGCTGGCCGATCTGATCGCAGCGGGCGGACGGATCCTGGAATCGGCCTGTGGCCCGTGCATCGGAATGGGTCAGGCGCCGGCCAGCGGGACGGCGTCGCTCAGAAGCTTTAATCGGAACTTCGAGGGCAGGAGCGGCGCACCCAACGACAAGGTATATTTGTCCAGCCCGGAGGTCTGCGCGGCCTCCGCCCTGGCCGGCGAGATTGTTCACCCGAAGCGTGTCGGCCAACCCGTTTCGATCAGTCTGCCGGAGCAATTCGTCCTCGACGACAACCTGATCGTCCCGCCATCGCCAGATCCGGAACAGGTCGAGATCGTTCGTGGCCCCAATATCAAGCCGGTCCCGATTCGGGGCGAGCTCCCCTCCACCATCGAGGGCGAGGTCCTCCTGAAGATGGGCGACAACATCACCACCGACCATATCCTCCCGGCGGGCTCCAAGATCCTGCCGCTCCGCAGCAATATCCCGGCCATCTCGGAGTATGCCTTCAGCCGGGTCGATCCGGAGTTCGCCAGGCGCGCAAAGGAGAAGGGCGGCGGCTTCGTGGTCGGGGGCAGCAACTATGGCCAGGGTTCGAGTAGAGAGCATGCGGCGCTGGCGCCGATGTACTTGGGCCTGAAGGGGGCCATCGTCAAGTCGTTCGCCCGCATCCATCGCGCCAACCTGATCAACTTCGGGATCCTGCCGCTGATCTTTGTGGATGGGCAGGATTATAATGCCATCGGCCAGGGGGATCACCTGCGGATCGAGCGAGTGGCCGAGCAGATCCGAGGGGGACAGCAGGTTGTCGTGAGCAATGTCACCAAAGAGACGGAGTTCGTGGCCAGGCACGATCTCACCGCTCGTGAGGTGGATATCGTCCTGGCCGGTGGGATGCTGAACTATACCATCAAGGCTACGGCCTAGGGGGTGAGCATGGAAAATCTACTGTGGCAGCTCGGAGGGCTCGTGCTCGTTGGAGTTCTCGCGTACCTGATCGTCTTCCGCAAGCGAGGGTCGGGCTGAAAGCACTAGACGGCCCGCGGCGCGGGTCTCAGGTCTCATCCGAAATCCCGTCTTCGCATCCTCTGGCCTGAGCAAGGTCAGAGGATTTTCATTGACATACGCTGTCATGCTGAATACAATGCGCTGGCTGAAATCCTACCCTCGGGAGTTCCGCGGTCGTCCTCATCGTTCAGGTCACCTGGGATCCCATTAACCATCATTCAATCTGGAGGCGTGTATGTTTGCAAGAAAAGTGTGCGTGAAGCTCCTTCCGGGCAGCTCGGTGGCGTATTCCCGGACGATGCAGAGTGAAATCATCCCCATCCTCAGGGAACAAGAAGGGTTTTACGACGAGATTTCCATCGTCTCAGGGGAGCGTAGCGAGGCGGTAGCCATCAGCCTGTGGGACAGGGCTGATAGCGCGGAGACGTATCATCGCGAGACCTATCCGCGGGTGCTGCAGGCGCTCGAAGGCGTGATCGACGGCGAGCCGCAGGTACATACCTTTGCGGTCTCCAACTCGACCATCCACAAGATTCCGAATCTGCCTCGGTAGGCGTTCAGGCAGAAAACAGCACCCCTTGGTTTAGCTCCTTCTCCTCTGGGATGTGAATCTCCTTGACGGCATCCTTGATCGCCGGAAATGCCTTGACGAACTCCGCTCGCACCGTGGCGACGGCCGGCAATCCGATTTGATGTGCCATCATCAAGGCGTTCGCCGGGGCTTGGCCGCGAACGTGGTTGTTGAAGAAGATCAACACCTTGCTCTCTCCAGCCGCTGCAATCTCCTGAACCCTCTCCGCGAACGGCTTCAACTCCTCTTCTGAGTACAGGTAATCGTACCGCTCCTCACCCGCCTCATGCTGCCTCCACTTCTCGCGGTTCCTACCGTGGAAACGCAGGTACAGCAACCGTTGCGGCTCCAGTTCCTGCTTGATCGTGCCCGGAAGTTCCGGCATATCGATGTAGGTCCATCCTGCACCAGAAGCGGCCAGCAGCGCCTTGGTGTCCCCGGCGCGCTCACCCCAGGAGGTATGGCGCAGCTCGACGGCCATAGGGTAGTCCTTGAACTGCCGCAGGAGGATGGAAAGCGTATCCTGGTGCTGAGGGGTGCGCGCAAACCACTCGGAGAACTGGATCAGCAGGCACGCGAGCTTGCATTCCTCGGCGATCGGGTTGATGCCTCGCTTGAAGTCATCATAGTCCGCCTGCGTTACCTCCGGCTCGGCGCCCGTCGCCTTCTTGAACATCCCGGGATGCGTGAACTTCTGCCAGAGCTTGATGGCAAACGCAAAATCCTTCGGCGTGATCTTGACCCAAGCCCTCGCGGTTTGTGGATCGAGCAGCCGGTAGAAGGTAGAGTTGACCTCCACGGCACTGAAGACCTGACTGTACAACTCAAGCTCATTCTTGGGCTTTGCAGGATAGAAGATCCCGTTCCAGCTCCCCTCCCCTCTTGGATACGACCAACCCGAGGTGCCGATCCGTACCGACTCGCCAATTGCCCTCATCGTTTCCTCAGGATGGGCGCTGGAAACCATGCCTGCTCGGTCTGATGCCGCCCTTCAGCCCCGAGTGGTAACGGGTGTCGGCTGCAAGGATGCGTTACACGCCAAGCAGCCGGAGATCCAGTCGCCCGTCTTGCATGCCTGGACACCAGAAAAAGGCGCCCGATATCGGACGGGTGAATGTGAACAATGCGTCCGCTATCCCGTCTTCCGCGCCAACCATCCGCCTCAAGATGGCCTCGAACGCGTCGAAAGACGTGCCGAACGCGACAAAGACCAGGCCTTCGCGCGAGCCGTCCGCCCACGGCACAGAGCGCCTCAACACGAACGCCGCGGGATCGAAGCTCTCCTGCGTCGCTCTTTTCACGTGCGCAGACGGCGGCGCATCCTCGATCTCGTCGTTGTCAATCCGGCGGCGCCCGATCGTGTTGTCCTGCTCCTGGGTAGACTTGGCTTCGAAGCGATCGAGATTATGTACCCATTGCTGGACCGCGACGAAGGTCGATCCATCCAGCCCATCGCCTTGGTCCCGAACGATCGCGACCTCCAACGCGCGCTCTGCTTTCGGGTTCTCAGTCCCGTCTTCATACCCCGTCAAATCACGACCTGTACCATAGGTGAAGGCATCAATGACGTGTTCCAGGCGAAACGCGGGCGCCAGTGCGTGGTTGATGCGCCTAGCCCGATGCAGCAGCTCACCCCTGTCATCCCCCCTCAACCAACACCACAACGCGAAAGGCGTGGAAGGCACGTCAAACCCGGCGCCGGCATAGCTCGGAAAAGTGCGGAGGCCGGGCACGGTTGCCCCAAGTGCAAGCACGAGGGATTGACCAAGCCCGATAACAGTCTGTCGGCCGTCAGCCATGTCACGGAGCGCCTGCAGGCTCCTACGGGCGTCGCCGTGGTCGGTCAGAGAGAAGATGAGATACCGGGCGACCGGAGGGGGCGATTCCAGGATTCCGGATTGCGCATTATTCATAGCATCTCCAGCACGTGATGTTCAGTTACCCATCCGCGTGCGGATCGCTTCCAGCGGCGCGCCTGTCCTGATCGGGGTCGGAGAGAGCGCTCGAGCGACGCTCCCATAGGAACAGGCCAAAGGCGATCAGCCCTAGGAGAACCAGCGAAGCATAGCCGAAGTCGCGGGAGGCAAAGAGGATCAGGTCATCGAACCGGCCGATAAGGAGCGACATTCTGGCCATCACCGTATAGCCGAACCCTGCGCCAAAGTTGATCATCAGAAAATAGATTCCAATCCTCGCCGCGACCTTAATCGGTCCTTTATGCTCGATGGAGAAGAAGAAGTAGACCAGGACTGTGATGACGCCGACGAGGATCAGAAGCGCGTTGAATTGCGCCATCCCGAGAAGGGGCTGTCCGGCGTTCCCGAGCAGCGGCTTCAGGGTCCCTTGGACCTGCTGAAGGATGTTGGAGGAGATGATACGGGGGATGGCTACGCCGGAACCGAAGCCCACGATCACGGCAAACGAGATCCGACTCAGCCAGCTTATTTTCGGGATGAAACGAGTCAGGATCAAGAGGCCCAGAAGGGCAGCGATCAGGAACCACCATTTCCCTTCCTGGGCGACTGGGGTATAGAGGCTTTTGACCATTACGTCGTAGTAGATCCGGACGATCGTGTACCCCATCGAGATTCCAACGTAGAGGTGCTCCCCGAATCGGAAGAAGGGGTTGTCCTTGTACAGGAAGCTGAACATGAATAGGGTGAGACCAGCGGCTACCCAGGCGCCGATGAGAACAGAAGGGGTCATCAGCGCCCCGCCTCCCGCGGCGAGCCGGGCCTGTCCTGAGGGCTGCCGAAGGATCGGATCGTCGTGTGGCGCGTCAGAAAGTAAAAGAGATTACAGATCAGAATCAAGCCGATGATGATAAAATGCGTGGCTGATTGCGCATCCATCCCGGCCACCGCCTTCCCCTTCATCCCGATCAACGTCTCGTACTCGGCTGCCCCGCGCAACCCGCCGATCAAGCCATTGATCTGCCCGGTATCGAGGAAGGGATAGAGACCAGGCGCGATTACGGCTGTCACCCCACCACCCAACTCGAAGCCGTACTTTTCTTTGCCATAGACATACCAGCTTTCGACGCCTGGGGTACCTGCCGCCAGGCTGATCACATAGTTGACCTGCCTGAGCGAGTTGACCCCCTGCAGGACGGGAAGGTCCGCAGTCCGCTCGCCGTAGTGGTCGGTCGGAAAGGCAGTAGCCAGCTCCTGGCCCATGCTGATGATGACGTTGGCCCCCCCTGGCGAGTAACCCAGGAAGGCGTAGTCCCTCCCCCGTTGCTTCCCATGCTCACTCGCCACACCACTCACCACCTTTTCGGCCATTCCGGTCCCGGTGACCAAGAGGGTCATACCGATCACTCGCAGGTCCCGCTTGAAGGCATGGTTGAGCAACGCCACGGCCATCGGATAGAGTTCCGGTTTCGAGGCCGGATCGAAGTCAAGTGACAGCAGAAACACCGATCCGGCTGGAAGCGACTCGATGTAATCGTAAACCTGCCTCACCTCTGGCGAGATCCGGACCGGCAAGCCGATCGGACGCAAGAGCGGAATCAGCGTGGCAAGGGCGATCAGAACGAAGATCACCCGGCGATCCAGGCGCAGCAGCTTGCCGGCCAGTTCCCTCAATCTTGACTCCACAAGTAGGGCCGCTCGATCCCTAAAAGGGGCGCAGCAAGCAGCGCCCCTACGTTTCCCCTCAATCTCGGCCCCCCAGGTACGATCGCTCGATCCCGAAGATGATCTTGATCGAGGTGGCGATTCCACCAAGGCTGATCCCGATGATGATCCCCCGACGGGCGGCAGTGTTCAGAACGTTCAGGATCCAGCCGGCCAGCGGCCCTGCAGCGGGGATCAGATACTCACCCAACGGCACCCGACCGAACATCACGATGAGCGCCGCCACCAACAACACTGCGGCCTCTTTGCTCCTGGCCCGAAAGGCGCGGAACGCGGCAGAGGCAACGAAGAACCCGAGTATGGAAAACATCGTCCCCTGCAGCGCAAGCAGGGCATAGGTATAGATCCAGCCGAACCCCGTCCCCTCCTCCTGCCCCCGTGACCACAACCCCACCGCTACCGTGGCCAGCATCGAGAGATAGACAACCAGGCTGTACCCCCAGCCTGCCGCCCGTGTCCGGATCTTCGCGTAATGGACGTGGCAAAGGCTGGCGATCCCCAGGATCATGGCAAATCCAAGGATAATCCGAAGCCAGACCGAGATCTCGGTGAGCGCCGCTTCTGAGAGGGGGTGGGGAATATAATACTGGAGAGCGGCCGCCACACCGAACAGGAAGGTCAGAAGCAGCGGGAAGGTCCGCCGCAGGAACAGTGTCATCGAATCATCCTATCTCGTACCCCGTACTGAGGGCAGCCACAAGGGCTGCCCCTACTATTTGAAATCCCGGAAGAGCTGCAGCAGTGGCACGAACACCTGGGTCCCGGTGAGCCCACCGATGGTCGCCAGGACGGTCCCGATCACCATAGAGAGCAGGAGAAATGCCTTCCCCAGGTCCTGGCCCCGTAAGGTCCCGACCAGCACCGGCTCGCGCGAGAGGTACGCGCTCGCGGCGTAGAGCTCCTCGCCGATCAGGGTGTAATCGCAGGTCGTGATGAAGAAGGGTAACTGCAGGTCGGCGTCGGTCCCAGCAATCTGGATCGCGCCGGTCCCGGCGCCGGTCTCCGCCAGGAGGAGCGCCTCAGCGTAGTAAAAGCCCATGAAGAAGTTGGCTGCCGGTCGCTCCCGGAGCATAATCCCATTCACCGCGGCGGCGTAGCTGAACTGATCTGACGTGATGAAAAAATTCGAATCGTCACGATAGGCATCAGGTCGTCCAGCCTCCAGGTATGACTCCTTGACGATCTCCTGACAGATGGCCATGACGATCGGGTCTCGATGCGGCACCTTGAGCTCCGTGTCGTACGCCGCAGTCCGCTTGGCAACCTGCCCAAGGATCACCGTGGCCGCAATAGTCGAAAGGCTCGACATGTCGTCAGCGCCAGTGAGGTAGAGGATCGGCTGCCCCATCTCGGTCGCCCGGCCGATCGCCTCCTCCACCGCATCCAACCCCGGAATCCGGCGCAGGAAGATGGTAGGGCGTCGCTTGGCCTGAGCAATGGCGATCAGGACAAGGGCAGAGAAGAGGAGCATTAACAGAAGGTTGTTCGCCTTTGCCGGGTTGAAGAAATTTGGCGCCGGGACTGCTGATCGAACCGGCCCCTCAATCGTCTGCATCCCGCCTGTCCCCGACCCCGATCGGGGATCGGTCACCGCCACCTTGAAGAAGTAGGGTCGGCCACTCTCGAGGCGGAGATCCTGGGTCGATGTCACCTGATAAAAGTGAACACTCTTGTTCCGATCCCAGCTCCACCAGGGGCGATCAACATCGCTCTTGTAGCGGGTGTTGGCAGCAAACTCGACAAGCCGCGTAAAGGGTCCTTGCGCCTGATCAGCCACGTAGACCTGATAGCGCAGTGTCGGCCCATCGAAGGGGGCCGCTCGCCACGAAAGCCCGACACTGCCTCCGCCGTCGCCTGGCATGTCGAAGGCATCGAACTGCTCGGGAGGGGAGAGGGAAGATGCTAGGGTAGAGGGTAGAGGCCTGTCCCCGTATGCTTTAAGCGGGGAGTAGAGGGTAGATAGAAAAAGGAAAAGGAGTGCGGCAAGAGCGCGTCCCGAGACCCGGTTTCGGGTTTCGGGTTTCGGGTTTCGGGTGTTAAATTTGGAACTTGGGACTTGAAACTCGAAACTCGAAACTCGAAACTCGAAACTGAACGTCATTACGCCTCCAGCAGTTCCACGTTGGCACGAGGGATAATGATTTGCTGCCCATCGTCAAGCTCCGCCTCCAGGACGCGGGCCTTGCTTCCCGTGGGAAGGAGACGAAGGTCGGCCGGAAGAGCGGATACCCTGCAAATCTGGCCAAAATATGGCTCTCGAATAATCCGGATTTGATCGCCGACTTTGAGTCCACCCCCGATGGCCACACTCACACCTTCTTCCGTACCCCCCACCCCTCCCTCCCCCCTCCGAGGGGGAGGGAGGGGTGGGGAGGTGAGCGGGACAATCACCTCCGGCCGGATGACGCCGGCCCGAATTTGGGTCGCGCCAGAGCAGGATGCGCGCTGGCCAACCTTGGAGACCAGGAGGTCGAAGGTTCGCCTGGCCATGGCAATTCGACCAAATCCTTCGGTGATGATCAGCGTAAGACCAACCTGTTCAGTTCCGGTGATGGCAACGCCAAGATCCCGCCCGAGAAGCAGTTTCAGGTCGAGGTCATGGATGCCGCCTACGACGATGGCGGCAACGCCAGCTTGCTTTGCCCTGGCGAAGCCATCACGACCGATCAGCGAGCCGCCCACGAGGATCGTCCCTCGGTGTGCGTCGGTAATCCGCTCCGGCGTGAGCTCGTCTTCGGGGCTCCCGACCGCTACTGCGATCGTTCCCACTGCTTCGCCGCCGATCCCAAAGATCCCCTGTACGAGGCTGCACGCCGTCTCCACTGTGGCTCCCTGACCCGGAAAGGTCTCAGCCACATGGCCGTCCAGATAGGCTGTAAGGGCTAGGGGTCTTGGCGGTTCCCTCAGGAAAACCTGTCCGGTCACCTCGGACACGGTCTCGATCGTTCCGGTGATAGGGGAAGGGACCTGGACCTTCAGCCATTTGATGAGTGGCTTGTTTTCGGCAAGCGGCTCGCTAGCTTGAACTGCATCACCCTCCCGTTTCAACATATAGCGCCGGATCTCCTGCGGGGCGATCCCCAGCAGGTTGACCACATTCACCGCGTGGACCTTGCCCGGCAGCTCAGTCTGAGCGATCACCGTGGTAGCGGTGACCGCCTGCCCCTCATGGACAAGCACCCTGCCGGGAATCGGCAGTATCCTCCGCTTCCGGACCACGGTCTGTGGCGCCATGCGCAAGCCTGGTGTGTATGAATGAGCCATCACTTACCCATGTTTCGAGTTTTGAGTTTCGAGTTTGGGGCTCTCAGATCGGAACTTGACACCCGAAACCCGCAACCTGAAACTCGAAACTTCATTCCGGATACAGGTCGACCGCCTTGGCCCAGGCGCGCAGTTGTGCGACCCGCTCCGACTCCTCCTCTGCCAGGTAGAGCGGCCGCCCTCTAGCATCCAGGATCAGGCCGACCACGCCGCCTTTCGCCTGAAGCTTCACCGCTTTCCCTTTCCCAGCACCCAGATCAAAGCCCTTCGACGGCTCCGCCTGGAGGTCGGCTTCTGCTCCCGGAGGAAGATCGATGCGAAGGATCTCCCCGAAGCGAAGAGTTCCCTGCGCGAGCCCTCCGTCTGCAAATCGGATGGTATACGCGAAACAGATCTCGCCGCGCTTCGCCTTTCCCTCGGCGGCAAGGCAGCTCCCCAGAGGAACTAAACAGTCCTTCAGGAAAACCTCAGTGGCTGCTCGCTCATTGACCTCGGATAGCACACCCAGGTGGGGCATCATAAAGATACTGTCCACCGCAAAGCGCGTCAGTCCAAGCGGCTGGTAGGCGTCGATCATCATCATCATCGCCTGGACGCGGTGCGGTGCGTGGGAGAGAATTCCGCCGCTCCCGATGATCAGGTCGATCCTATACAGGTCAATAAGACTCTTCCCGCTCTCTTCCTGCTCGAAGGCATCCGCAATGGTCCGTTCCCGCTGCACGCCCTTCAGGCTAACTGCCAGCGCCTTGTGCTGCTCCAAGGCAAGGCGGAGCGCCTCCCGCGCCACTGCTTGCTCCAGGGCCAGGTCCGCCTGCGTCTGAGGGATAGTGGTGGGGCGGATCATCTTATTCTTGATCCGATTCCGCATCTCCGCCTCCGGAAGCGGATCGGCCAGCCATCGCTCGATCTTCTCGACGCCGGCCTCGGCCAGGACATTACTGATGCTGTAGCTCATCCCCAGATTGGCGCTGACTGTCCGGGTGAACTGCCCATCCACCACCGAGAAGACATCCGTTGTGGCGCCACCGATGTCCACACCAAGCAGGTTCAACCCCTGCGCTCTCGCCGCATTCTCCATGATGAGACCGACGGCGGCGGGTGTGGGCATGATCGGCGCCCCTGTCCACCCCATGAGCACCCCATACCCTGGCGCCTGAGCCATGACATGCTCGAGGAACAGATCATGGATCTTGTGGCGGGCCGGCGCGAGATTCTCCCGCTCCAGGATGGGTCTGATGTTGTCTGCCATGACGAGGGCCGTCCGGTCGCCCAGAATGTCCTGAATCCGGCCACGCGCATCTTTATTCCCGGCAAAGATCACCGGCAGCTTAAAGCTCCCGCCGAGCCGGGGCTTCGGATCGGCTGCCCGGATATACTCCGCCAGTTCCACAACGTGCGAGATGGTTCCGCCATCGGTCCCGCCCGACAGCAAGATCATATCGGGCCTCAGAACCCGGATTCGCTCAATCTTCTCATGGGCAGCCCTGCCATCATTGCTCGCCAGCACGTCCATGACGATGGCGCCAGCGCCAAGGGCGCACCGTTGGGCGCTCTCGGCGGTCATGGCCATCACCACGCCCGCTACCATCATCTGGAGGCCTCCACCGGCGCTGCTCGTGGAGACATAGATATCGACCCCGCGACCCTCCTCGGCAGGCGTCAGGATCTTCTCCCCATCCAGGATCTGCCGCCCGGACAACTCCTCCACCTCCTGGATAGCGTTCAGCACCCCGCGGGTCACATCGTCGAACGGAGCCTCGACAGTGGTCGGGGACTCGCCACGAAAGGTCTGACGGTACTCTTCCCCTACTTTCTCGATCAGGATCGCCTTGGTAGTCGTGCTCCCACAGTCGGTAGCCAGGATCGCTGTCATCTCACGACTCACGGCGCTGTCCCTCCTCCATGAGTCGAAGTCTGTCGACGAAGAGCGCGGGGGTCTCTCCTCGTTCCAGCACACGCGCGAGCCGTTCGATGTCATCAGGGGAGGCAACCATTCCCATGATCGGTGTCATGGCATGGACCAGCTGGCTTGCAAGGAAACCGAGTGGGACAAGAGACTCCACCAGGAATACGGCAGGAGTCGCGAGACCGCGATCAGCAAGAAGGCGGGCAAAACGATCCAGCAACGCGAGATCTTCCGCCTCGAGCTGGCCCTCCTGCCTGCGGAGTGCGAAGGCATGGGCGAAGCCGCGGCGTAAGCGGGACCGGATCCTCGACCAACGGGCGCCGAAAGGTGAGGCCAGAGGGCTTACTGAAGGAGTCGCCATAGACCAACAACCCTGCACCGCACACCATGAACATCTCTTTCGCCAGGAGAGGTGGTCTGGCGAAGAATCATGGGTGGCGGGCTTGGGGACATCGAGCTACTTGGCGGCTGGAGGGACCTGCCCTGGCGGCGTCTGTCCGGCCGGAGACGTTGGCGGCACCGGGGCACCGGCCTGAGGAGATGCAGGGGCTGGGGCGGTCTGCCTGACCCGTTCCTCTGTGATCACTGAGGAACTACTCCTGCGCTCTGACAAAATAGTCAGTATGATGGATGAGACCATAAAGAGAACAGCCGCTGCCAGAGTCAGCTTGCTCAAGAAGGTAGCAGCGCCGCGCCCACCGAAGACGGTCTGGCTCGACCCACCGCCAAACGCGGCGCCGATGTCGGCACCTTTGCCGCTCTGGAGGAGCACAACCACAATGAGGATCACTGCAATGAGCAGATGTATAACAGAAAGCGCGATGACCATACATACCTCCTGAAAGCCAGGGTATAGGGTGTAGGGTTTAGGGCAAAGACCGTGTCTACTTCACTCCTAGTGTAGTATCTCACAATTACCGTTCGTGCCGAGCCAGTCGAAGCATGAACGGAACGCCGTCACAAGATTCATCCTTCGATACGCTCAGGGCGAACGGAACTGTAAGCCATTACGGAAACACTACACTAGCGGCTCTTGCGATCGCCGCAAACGAATCGATCTGCAGGCTTGCCCCGCCAACCAGCGCACCGTCGATCTCAGATCGCCCCAGCAACTCCTTGGCATTATCGGGCTTGACACTTCCTCCGTAGAGGATGCGGACGCCATGAGCGATCTCTGCGCCGAACAGTAGAGCGATGGTCCTTCGGATATGAGCGTGCATCTCCTCAGCTTGGCTCGGGGTAGCCGTTTTTCCTGTACCGATGGCCCAAACCGGCTCATACGCGAGGACGAGCCCTTGAACCTGCTCAAGCTTGAGACCTGACAGCGCCCCTTTGAGCTGTGCCTCCACAACGGCGTGGGCATGCCCCGCCTCTCGCTCGAAGAGGGTCTCGCCAACGCAGATGATCGGGGTGAGGCCGCTTGCCAGGGCAGCAAGGCTCTTCCTGCTCACGCTCTCATCCGTTTCCCCGAAATACTGGCGTCGCTCGGAGTGGCCAACGATGACATAGCGGCACCCGATATCCCAAAGCATCTCGGCCGACACCTCGCCAGTGTAGGCCCCTTCCTTTGCCCAATGCAGGTCCTGCGCGCCCAGGCCGATCCTTGACCCGGCAACGACCTGACCAACAGCAGCAAGTGCCGTGAATGGAGGACAGACCACCACTTGGGTCTCGTCAGGCATCGAAAGCGCCTCCACTACCGCCTCCGCCAATACGATCGCCTCGGACGAGGTTTTGTACATCTTCCAGTTCCCGGCAATGAGTGGTATCCGCATCGTGAAAAGATAGGGTTTAGAGTTTAGAGTTTGGAGTTTAGGGGAAACAATTGAAGAGGCTCTTTTCCCTACCCTCTACCTTAGCTCTTGTCGGAGAGCGCGGCGATGCCTGGCAGTTCCTTCCCTTCCAAAAACTCCAGGGACGCGCCGCCTCCCGTCGAGATGTGGGTCATCTGATCGGCAACTCCAGCCAGGGACACGGCGGCTGCCGTGTCGCCTCCCCCAATTACCGAATGCGCATGGCAGGTCGCGATCGCTTTGGCCAGCGCAAACGTGCCTTCCCGAAAGGGCAGTAGCTCGAAGACGCCCATTGGCCCATTCCACAGGATGGTTTTTGCGCGCCCAACCTCCAGAATGAACCGGCCGACCGTCGTGGGACCAATGTCAAGCCCCATAAAACCGATCGGGATAGTTCCATCAACGTGCCTGGTGGGCACGTCTGCGCCAATCCGCTCCGCAATCACATGGTCACTTGGCAGATGGATGGCGACATTCGAACGCCTGGCCTGCTCCATCGTCTCCCGCGCTACCCTTAGTCCGTCGTCGGCCTCCACCCGAGAGCTCCCCACCTCGTGCCCTTGGGCCTTCAGGAACGTATAGGCCATGCCGCCGCCGATCAGGAAGCTGTCCACCTTCGAGAGCAGATTGGCCAGGACCCCGATCTTGTCCGAGACCTTGGCTCCCCCGAGGATGGCAATGAAGGGGCGTTGTGGCGAGTCGAGCAGCGCCCCAAGCTGCTTGAGTTCCTCCCGCATGAGAAAGCCGCACGCCGACTGCTTGACAAACCTTGTCACCCCGACAGTGGAGGCGTGGGCGCGGTGCGCAGTTCCGAAGGCATCGTTGACATACAGGTCGCACAGTTCCGCCAGTACCCGCGCGAATCCTTCTTCGTTCTTCTCCTCCTCCGGATGAAAGCGGCAGTTTTCAAGCATCAGCACCTGCCCCGGAGCCATCCTGTCGATCTGAGCCTTCACCCCCGGTCCCACGCAATCCTCGGCCATCTCTACCCGGCTCCCCAGCAATGCAGTTAGCCGTCCAGCCGCCGGCCCGAGGCTGAACTTTGGGTTGGGGCCACCCTTGGGTCGACCAAGGTGCGAGATAAGCAGAACCTTCGCCCCATGTCGGACCGCGTAGTTAATCGTCGGGAGTGCGGCGCGGATGCGTGTATCGTCCGTGATCGTCCCTTGCTCATCGATCGGGACGTTAAAATCGACGCGGACCAGAAGCCGTTTCCCTCGGAGTTCCAGGTCATCGATACACAGTTTCATTGGTCAGTACCAAGTTTCGCGTTTCGGGTTGCGAGTTTCGGGTTCATGGTTTCTGGTTCTGAACTTGCAGCTTTTTCTCCACTCGGAACTCGGAACTGAAATTTATCGCGTAGCGATATACTTCACAAGGTCGTGGATTCGGCTGGAGTAGCCCCACTCGTTGTCGTACCAGGACAGGACCTTGATCAAGGTGCCGTCTACGACCGATGTCGAAAGGCCATCGACAATCGAAGACAGCGAATTACCGCAAAAATCGACAGAGACCAACGGCTCCTCGCAAAAACCGAGAATCCCTTTCAATTCACCATCGGCTGCCTTCCGAAGGGCTGCATTCACCTCCTCGGCTGTGACCACCCGCTCTGTCTCCGCGACGAGATCGACCAAAGACACGTTCGCCGTCGGGACACGGATAGCAATCCCATGCATCTTTCCCTGCAGTGCAGGGAGCACCAAGCCCACCGCCTTGGCCGCTCCAGTGCTGGTGGGAATCTGGGAGAGGGCGGCGGCCCTTGCCCGGCGGAGATCCTCATGGGGCAGATCCAGGATCTGCTGGTCATTGGTATAGGAATGAATCGTGGTCATGAGGCCATGGCGAATCCCAAAGTTCTCCATGATCACCTTCGCGATAGGCGCAAGGCAGTTGGTAGTGCAGGACGCATTGCTGATGATCGCGTGCTTCTCCGGGTCGTACATCTTTTCGTTGACGCCAAGTACGATCGTGACATCTGGATCCTTCGCTGGCGCTGAAATGATGACCTTCTTCGCCCCAGCCTGGAGGTGCTTGCTCGCGCCGGCCTTGTCGGTAAAGCGTCCGGTCGATTCGACGACTACCTGTACCCCCAGCTCTTTCCAGGGAAGCGCCGCCGGGTCTCTCTGGGCACAGATCTTAACCTCGCGGCCATTGACCACGATGGCATCGTCCTTGGCCTGCACCTCCGCTTGTAGCACCCCATGGATAGAATCGTACTTCAACAGGTGGGCGAGCGTCCTGGCGTTGGTAATGTCGTTCACCGCGACGAACTCCAGCTCTCGGTCTCCGAGCGCTGCCCGAAAGACATTCCGGCCGATGCGGCCGAATCCGTTAATCGCAACCTTGATCGCCATGCCTCGCTTCTCCTCCTTGAAGTAACGAACCGACGACTGTTGTTCCGGTGGACGAACAAACAACCGGAACGTATTCCGCTAGAAGGCAAATCAGCCCTTTTTTATAAGGCCTTTGATCCTAAATGTCAATCCCTTAAGGTCAATCCCCCCATAGAATTTTTTCTCCACTCTCCCCCTCGCTCTCTCTGCCCCTCGAACAGCCGATCCGCCCACTTCAATGGCCTGGCGAAGTTCCACGGGCAGATTCACTCCACCCGGGCGAGAGTGTAGACACCGACTTCCGCGGCGCCGGCAGCGAGTAGGACCTTTACGCACTCGCTGGCTGTGGCGCCGGTGGTAAAGACATCGTCAATGAGGAGGAGCCTCATGTTCTTCACCCGACCAGGCCGCGCGACGGCAAAGGCCCCCTTGATGTTTTCCTCTCGCTCTCGCCGACCCCCGCTCTGGGCCTCCGTGGCCCGGACCCGATGCAATACACGGTGGCCGACGCAGAGACCCCAGCCGGTCCCAATCTCCTTCGCCAAGAGCGCCGCCTGGTTAAAGCCTCGCGCACGCTCCCGCTTGGGATGGAGTGGAACCGGAATCAGGAGATCGAACTGGCGGGGATCAAGGAGTCGTCCGGCCCCCTCGACCATCAGACGACCGAGGTGACGAGCAAGCGTGCGACGGCCGCCGTACTTGAACAGCAGGATGGCCTGGCGCATCGTCCCGTCCGCTTCGTACAACGCTGCCGCCCTCGCTATGGCAAAGGGTGGCAACCGCTCCCGGCAGGGTCCGCACAGGTGGCCTGGGCTTCCCTCAAGGGTTCTCGGCGAGGCGAATGACCTACCGCAGCGGGGGCAGAACGGTTCGGAAACGAGCCGAACCTCAAGCCAGCAGCGGCCGCAGATGACGGACCGGCGGGTGGCGTCCAGGGGTTGATGACAAACTCGGCAGGGGGAGGGAAAAATGAGATGAAGAAAGGCTGCCAGCAGCTCCTTCAGCTCCGTTCCTCTTCCTCCTGGCAGGCAATGCAAAATCTGGCAAAGGACAACGCCTCGAGCCGCTTCTCGCCGATTGGCTCGCTGCACCGTTCGCACTCCCCGTACTTCTTCAGCCGCATCTTCTCCAGGGCAGCGTCCACCTGCTTCAACAACTGGCGCTCAGTGTCGCTGATAGAGAGCAGAAACTCCTTGGTATAGGCTGTCGTGGCTTGATCGGCGATGTCCTGCGCACCATCGCCACCGACCTCCAGATTGTCCGCACGCTTCTCCCGCACTGTGTTAATCAACGCACGTCGCTTCTCTAACAGCTTTTCCTTTAACCGTTCCAGCATCGCTGCCCTCAACGGCATCCCCATCACCTCCCTGCCTGTGCGTGGCCGCACGCAGGCAGGCCACCCCAGCGATTCGGAAGATCACCCTCACCCTCAAAAGAGAGAGGAGAAGCTGCAGACACGGCTAGCCCCCAATAAAAAAAGAAGCGAGGCTCATGAGCCCCTGCCTCCCAGGTATCGACTTCATTATGGCAGTCTACCCCGGAAGAACCGACGATCCGCGCCGGATCAACTCTTGTTTCGGCGCGTCGGCCCACAACCCCTCCAGGTCATAGTACAGCCGCATCTCTTCGTCGAAAATATGAATGATTACGTCGCTGTAGTCAAGAAGAATCCAACGGGCTTCCAGGTCGTCCTCCCGATGGAATATCCGAACTCGTTCTTCCCGAAGCCGCTCCTCGATCCGTTCGGCAATGGCCCGGACCTGCCTGATCGAGGGGGCACTCACGATGAGGAAATGGTCGGTGAAGGAGCAGAGACCACGAAGGTCGAGGTGTACCAGGGAAATAGGCTTCACCTCTTCGGCCGCCGCTGCTGCGAGTTGCAACAGCATGTCGGTGTCGATCCGCCCTCTCGCGTCTCGTGACAACACAGGTCGTTTGTCTGAACTCACGTCGAAGCCTCGCGTTCGCCTATTAGCCTTTTCGCCCAGGATGATACAGGCGGTTCTTGCCTATGTAAGCGGCTACAGTGTCGGTCACCAGATACCGGATGCTCCTCCCCTCCTTCACGAGCTGTCGGATCTCGCTGGAGGAGATATCCAGCGAGACCACTTCAACCAACAGGACCGGGCGGGGTTCATGGTGTGCTTTTGCGGTCTCTCTCGTAATGTCAGAGATCTTCACGTACTTAAATCGGGGGTTACCCAGGAGCTGCCGCTGCTCGGACGTCATGGAGCGCTCCACCTCATCAAGCCGCCAGCCGGGACGGGCAGTGACGATGACCTGGGCAAGTGACAGCAACTCCTGTGCTTCTTTCCAGGTGGCAATATCAAGGAACGCATCCACCCCCATGATGAAGTAGATGGTGTTCTCCTCGCCATACAGCTTCCGAAACTCCCGGAGCGTCTCAACCGAGTAGGATCGGCCCGGTCGGCTCAGCTCAATTGGGGAGACACTGAAGTACGGCGTGTAGACTGTCGCCAGCGAGACCATCTCGTACCGGTGTAGGGCTGACGCCTCAAACTCCTCCTCTTTGTGAGGGGGCCGGGCGGCCGGAACAAAGGTGATCCTGTCCAGATCAAAGGCCCAGTAGATCTCCTCGGCGGCCCGCAGGTGGCCGAGGTGAATCGGATCGAAGGTTCCCCCCATCACGCCGATATGCATGATCACCCTAAAATCGTTCGCACCCTTCACCTTCCAGGATCCAAAATCCATGATCCGACATCGATCTTGGGTGTTGGATCATGGATTTTGGAGGTGGGGCGCACTTCGTACATCATTTGGTTGCGTCTCGCACCTGACCCTCCCCGAACACGATGAACTTCTCGCAGGTCAGTTCCGTGAGACCGACCGGGCCACGGGCGTGGAGCTTCTGCGTGCTGATCCCCATCTCGGCCCCCATCCCGAACTCGCCGCCGTCAGTGAAACGGGTGGAAGCATTGACGAACACGGCGCCGGCATCCACCTCCCGGAGGAAACGCATGGCCCGGCTGTGATCCGCTGTGACGATCGCCTCGGCCAAGCCAGAGCCGTGCGCGGCGATGTGCGCCACAGCCTCTTCGAACGAGCCGACCACCTTTACCGACAGGATCAGGTCGAGATACTCGGTATCCCAGTCTAGCTCGGTGACAGGTACGATACCTTGGACCAGGGCCCTTGTTCGAGGGCAACCCCGGACCTCGACTCCGGCCTCCTGCAACCGCCCGATAATTCGTGGCAAGAAGAGAGCGGCCACCCGCTCATGAACCAGTAGGCTCTCCATGGCGTTGCAGACGCCCGGTCGCTCGACCTTGGCGTTGAAGGCAATCTCCTCCGCCATGGTAAGATCGGCCCCTTCATCAACGTAGGTGTGGCAGAGCCCTTTGTCGTGGGCCAGGACCGGAATGGTTGAGGTCCGCTGCACCGCCCGGATCAACTCCTCGCCTCCTCGGGGGATAATCAGGTCCACGAGCCCGGTGAGCTGAAGCAGGTGTAACACTGCCTCCCGGTCAACCGAATCGATGAAGGCCATGCAACCTTTGGGCAGGCCACTTCCCATAGCGGCATCTGCAAGCAGACTGCTGATGACCCTGTTGCTGCGGATCGCCTCCCGGCCCCCTTTCAGGATTACGGCATTCCCCGACTTCAGGCAGAGGGCCGCCGCGTCGGCGGTGACCCCTGGCCTAGCCTCGTAGATGACGCCGATGACCCCGAGCGGCACCCGCATCCGGCCAACGAGCAGACCGTTTGGCCGGGGCCACATCCTGGTAATCTCCCCGACAGGATCGGAGAGCGCGGCCACCTGCCGGACGCCGGCCGCCATCTTCTCAATCCGCCTTTCGTCGAGAGCCAGCCGATCCAGAACCGCAGGCGGGTGATGCTGTGACCTGGCCTCCACCAGATCGAGCGCGTTCGCCGAGAGGATCGCCGCCCGACCGTTCCACAGCGCGTCCGCCATGGCCGTCAGCGCCCGATTCTTTACCTCCGGCACCACCAGGGCCAGGGCCCGAGCCGCAAGATGAGCCGCCTCTCCCAGTTCTCTGACCATCTGCGCCGTCACATTGCCCCTCGGTGTGAAAGTTCCAGTTTCTAGTTTCGGGTTTCGAGTCTCGATTCCCCCAACTTAAAACTCGAAACTCGAGACTATTCTTATACCAGTATCACCAGGTTATCCCGGTGAACCACCTCATCGAACAGCTTGACACCAAGCGTATCCTCGATCTGGTTGCTCCTGATGCCCTTGATCCGTTCCACCTGTTCAGCATCATAGTTCGCTACACCCCTGGCGAATTCTACGCCCTCGATGTCGCAGAGGATGACCACCTCGCCCCCCTCGAACCCGCCATCGACCGACACAACCCCGGAAGGGAGAAGGCTCTTGCCGTGACGGATCAGCGCCTCCTTGGCTCCGACATCCACAGTAATCCGTCCTCTTGGCTCCGTCGCAAAAGCTAACCAGCGCTTTCGACTCCGCATCCTGGAAGCAGACGCCTGAAAGATGGTGCCGACCGCCTCGCCACGGACGATCCGCCCCAGGGTCCCTTCCACGAGGCCGTTCGCAATGATGGTGGGGATGCCAGAGGCTGCCGCCCGGCGTGCCGCTTCCACCTTTGTGACCATCCCGCCGGTGCCGAGCCCAGTCCCCGACTCGTCGGCCCAAAAGTGGAGCCCCGTAGACCGTTTGGGCACCTCATGGACGAGTCGGGCGTGAGGATCTCTCCTCGGATCAGCCGTATACAGCCCGTCCAGGTCGGTCAGAATGACGAGCAGGTCCGCCCCGAGGAGCGTCGCTACTAACGCCGAAAGATGGTCATTATCCCCGAACTTAATCTCTTCCACTGCGACCGTATCGTTCTCGTTGATCACAGGGAGTACCCCAAGGTGGAGCAGCGTAAATAAGGTGTTGCGTGCATTGAGGTACCGGTGACGCGAACGAAAGTCCTCCTGGGTGAGCAAAAGCTGCCCTAGCTTCTGACCATAGGGCGCGAAGGCCTCCTCGTAGTGGCGCATGAGCAGGCTCTGGCCGACTGCGGCAGCGGCTTGCTTCAATGGGATGCTCCCGGGCCGCTCAGTCAGTCCAAGCCGACCCATCCCAGCCAGGATGGCGCCAGAGGAGACCAGGACCACCTGATACCCCTCCTTCCGGAGCCAAACGAGTTCACGACAGATCCGCTCCAGCGTCGCCTGGTGCAAAGCGATGTCACCCCCTTCGACGGGACTCAGGGCAGGCTTGGACAGGACGGCCGAGCCGACCTTCACGACCAACCGCTTTGCCTCCCGCACGCCTGTCCTGAGCGCTGTCGAAGGGGCGACTCGAGCGTCTGGCGATGATCTTTCCGTGCGACTCATGGGACGGTTGGCGCCTTCGCGGTTTCGGGTTTCGGGTCCTGCCCAGCGGCATCTCCCACCTGACTTCCAGCACTTGGCGCATGCAACTCGAAACTCGAAACTCCAAACCCGGAGCTGGCTTGGACCTGATCGGCCAGGTACTCGATGAGTCGCTCGACCCCCTCACCGGTCACGGCTGACATCGGGAAAAGGGGGAGAACCCGCTCTGCACAGAGGGCGTGGAGCGTGGGGAGATGGGTGTCATGGGGAAGATCGATCTTGTTGGCAGCAATGACGCGGGGGCGCGTTAGCAACTCGGGATTGAAGGCTCGGAGTTCTTCCTCGACCGCCGCCAGCGCTTCCCGAGGATCCCTTGCAGTGTCAGAGACATCAATGACATGTACCAACAGGCGGGTCCGCTCGATATGTCGCAGAAAACGGATTCCAAGGCCTGCGCCTAAGGATGCCCCCTCGATCAGGCCAGGGATGTCAGCTGCCACGAAGGCGCCCAGCGGCTCGATCTCGACGGTTCCTAGCTGTGGGGTCAGGGTCGTAAAGGGGTACTCCGCCACCTTCGAGTGGGCGGCAGAGATACAACAGAGAAGAGCAGATTTTCCCGCATTGGGCAGGCCGATCAGGCCGACATCGGCAAGCAGTTTCAAGGTGAGGTGAAGCCGCCGCTCCTGCCCCTGTTGCCCAGGCTCGGCGAGGCGAGGGGCCTGTCGGATGGGGGTGGCAAAGTGGGAATTGCCTCGGCCGCCTTTCCCTCCCCTGGCGACCAGCACCCGCTGTCCGTCCTCAACCAGATCGGCCAGAAGCTCCCCTGTGTCGCCATCTACGACGACCGTACCAAGCGGGAGCGAGATAATCAGCTCATCGCCGCGCCGACCATGCATCCTCTTGCCGCGTCCGCGCGCTCCGTCTTTGGCGCGAGAGTGCCGGTGATACTTTTGGTCGCTGAGGGTTCGGTACGAACGACTCGCAACGAGATATACACTCCCGCCGTCGCCGCCGTCGCCGCCGTCCGGCCCACCTCTCGGGACATGCGCTTCTCGCCGGAAGCTGATACAGCCCCGACCACCATCCCCCGCCTTAACCAGAATGCGGGCCTCATCGACGAGCATCAAGTGAACGCGCCTGTCTACCGCCAGGCAGGTCAGACTACCGTAATGCTGAGGAAGCGGCCTTGTCCTCCTCGGCGCTCGACAGTCACGACCCCGGACACCTTGGCAAACAGCGTATCGTCAGAGCCGATCCCAACATTCTTGCCCGGTTTGAGGCGGGTACCGCGCTGACGGAGCAGAATGCTACCAGCCGGCACGGTCTGCCCTGACGCGGCCTTCATGCCAAGTCGCTGGCTTTGGCTATCCCGGCCATTCCGGGAGCTTCCCATCCCTTTTTTATGTGCCATTGCTCCTCCAAGTACAGGGTAGAGGGTTTAGGGTCTAGGGTTTAGCAACAGCTTATCCCCTATACCCTCCACCCTATCCCCTAATTTCTGTGATTCGCAAGGTGGTCTGCTCCTGACGGTGTCCCTGCGTACGCCGATATCGCTTTCGCCGCTTGAATTTGAACACGATAATCTTGGGCCCACGCCCCTGTCTGACGATCTCGCTCATGACCATGGCGCCTTGCAAGTAAGGAGCCCCGACCTTCACCTGGTCTCCATCGGCCACCAGCAACACCTTCGAAAGCTCCACCTGCTTCCCAGCCTCGCCATCGATTCGTTCGAGGGTGACAAGGTCGCCAGAGCTGACACGGCACTGTTTACCTCCCGACTCGATAATTGCGTACACTGTCTGGTCCTCCTGGATCATGGCCATCAAGCACGGAGAGGAGGCTACTGACTTCCTCCTCTCATTTACGGATTATTAACGTAAAGTAGTGTAGACGGCTCCTACCGCTCTGTCAAGCAGAAGCTCCTGGCGCCCTTGCAGTCTTCCACCGCTTGGCAGTCTCCATGATCTCCTGGGCATGGTGCAGGGGGGTACCCGATCGCCCCTTTGCCCCCAGCATCCTCGCAATCTCGCGGACCCGATCTTCGCCCTCCAGCACCTGGACGGCGATTTCAGTGCGAGCCCCATTGAGACGCTTCACAATCGAGAGATGGCGGTCGGCCAAGGCCGCGATCTGCGGCAGATGCGTGATTGAGAGAACCTGTCGCTCTTTCGCGATAGCCCAGAGCTTCTGGCCCACCACCTCGGCCATCCCACCGCCGATCCCCACGTCCACCTCGTCAAAGACCAGTGTCGGGATCTGATCTGAGGCCGCGAGGATGGCCTTGATGGCCAACATGACCCGAGACAGTTCACCGCCGGAGGCAATGCGGCCAAGCGGCTTTAGCTCCTCGCCAGGATTCGGGGCAATCAGGAACTCCACCGCGTCCGCCCCGCTCGCCTCCAAACACGGACTGCCGGACCCAGGGCGAGCCCTGACCTGGACGGTAAAGGCCGCCTTCTCCATCTTCAGAGCCTGCAACTCCCCCTGCACCGCTACGGCCAGCCGATCGGCTGCCACATTCCGGCGCGCAGTAAGGGCAGCCGCCCGCTGCGTCAGCGCCTCTTCCAGCGTCGCGAGATCCCGTTCGACCTCCTGCCCACGCTCCTCTGAGCAGATGAGGCGCTGCAACTCCGCTTCAGCCGACGTCGCGCATCTGAGAATCTCGGCAATCGAATCACCGTATTTCCGCTTCAATTTGCCGATCTCGTGCAGGCGCCCCTCCACCTGCTCGAGGCGCTCAGGGTCAAAGGCTACGCCCTCCCTGTAGTCCCTGAGCTGGGCTGCCGCATCCTCAATCGACGCGATGGCAGCCAGGCAGGCATCAACAACTTCCTTCAACCTCGGATCGATGCTCTGCGCATCTTTGAGCTTCGAGACGATCGCGGCCAGGCGACCCATGACCGACCCCTGCTCTCCATACAGACCCTCGTACCCCAGGTGCGCCGCAATGTGCAGCCGCTCGGCGTGCATGAGGATCGTCCGCTCCTGGATGAGTTCCTCTTCCTCCCCCTCGTGCAGTCGCACAGCAGCGATCTCTCCTCGCTGATATTGAAGCTGGTCAAGGCGCTGGACCTTCTCCCGCTCTCCCGCGCGCAGAGCGTCCAGCTCTGCCCTCAGAACCTGCCGCCTGCTATACAGCGCGCGGAAGGCCGCCACATCCCCTGCCAGGCCGGCATAGGCGTCGAGGAGCATCCGCTGACGAGAAGACTGAGTCAGGACCACCCCTTGGTGCTGGCCATGGACCTCGACCAGCAGATCGCCAAGACCCCGAAGCCACGCCGCCGACGAGAGCCTCCCATTCAGATACGTCTTGCTCTTTCCCTCTCGCAGGAGCATGCGCCGCACGAGCAGGAACTCATCCGGCGGACACTCAATCCCACTTTCCGCCAGCAGGCGCCGAGCCTCCTCGTCCCAGAGATCGAACGCGGCTTCCACCATCGCCCATTCGGCCCCGGTGCGGATCTGCTCCGTCTCGCCCTTCGTCCCCAGCGCCAACCCCAATGCGTCGATGATGATCGACTTCCCTGCACCGGTCTCCCCTGTGAGGACATTCAAGCCGGGGCCGAACTCCACCCGGAGCTCGTCGATCAGGGCGAAATTCGTAATACTCAACTCGCGGAGCACGGCGTTACCGCTCGCCCCATTTCAGCTTTGTCCGAAGGATCTGGAAGTAGTCTTTCCCGGGCGCCTTGAGCAGGGTGATGGTATGGTCTGAGCGAACGACCCGGATCACATCGCGATGGCGAAGGGTAAACCCAACTTGGCCGTCCATGGTCAGGTAGGCGTTCTCGTTCGTCAAGCCCTGGACGATCTCCACCTTTGCAGCATCTGGGATAACAATAGGACGGAGGGTGAGCGTATGGGGACAGATCGGGGTCATGACAAACGCACGAAGCGTCGGGTAGACGATCGGCCCACCAGCCGCGAGACAGTAAGCGGTGGAGCCGGTCGGGGTGGAAAGGATGAGGCCATCGGCGCGGAAGGTCGTGACATATTGCCCGTCGATGTATGTCTCCAGCTCGATCATCCGGGCCAGGACGCCTTTGTTGATAACCGCGTCATTGAGCGCGACATACTCGGCGATCCGCTCTCCCTGCCGGTGGACCGTAGCGGTCAGCAGGATCCGGTGGGTCACCTCATAGCTTCCCTGTAACACCGCATCCAGGGTTGGATAAATCTCTTCAAGGGTCACCTCGGTCAAAAATCCGAGGCCACCGAGGTTGACTCCCAGGATCGGCACGTCACGCGTCCCAACCAGGCGCGCCACGGACAGGAGCGTCCCGTCGCCCCCCAGGACCAGGAGGAGATCCACCAGCCCTGGCAGATCAGGTTTCGGCTGACCACCAGACCTCCCGGCCAACTCGGCGGTCTCTTCATCCAGGACCGCTTCCACACCCCGAGCCTCAAGCCACGGAAGCAGCTCGGCAAGGACAGCCCGAGCCTCCGGCTTATGGGGCTTGGCGATGATGCCGATCCGTTTCACGCGTCCTCCCTTCGACCAGGCTCAGGGCAGGCTCTCACAGCCTGTTCGGCCGCTTCCTCAGGAGCCAAGCCCGTCCCGATCTTGCTCAAGTAGATGAAGAACTCGCGGTTCCCTTTTGGCCCGAGCAGGCAGGATGGGGCCGCACCGAGAATCTGGAGCCCAAGTTCAGCGGCGCGTCTGCCGACCTTTGTGACGACCTGCCGATGCGCCTCAGGGTCACGGACCACACCACCTTTTCCGACACAACCCTTGCCGACCTCGAACTGCGGCTTGATCAGCGCCAGGATCTCACCGGAACCGGTAAGAAGCGGGGGGAGAACTGAAAGAATCGCGGCAAGGGAGATGAATGAGAGATCCACCGTGGCGAGATCCGGCCGGTCCGGGAAGTCGGCCGGCGTCAATGCCAGGACATGGGTCCGCTCCATGACGGTAACCCTGGGATCGGTCCTGAGTCTCACATCGAGCTGCCCGCGCCCGACATCAACGGCATAGACACGGGCGGCGCCATGCCGAAGCAGGCAGTCGGTAAATCCCCCCGTTGATGCGCCAAGGTCGAGGCAGACGCGCCCGTTCAGGGGAACCGCGAACTTCTCCAGGGCGCCTTGAAGCTTGACACCCCCGCGCCCCACGTACGGATGCTCGGGGACCATAAGCGCAATTCGTGCGCCTGCTGCAAGCAAGGTCCCCGCTTTGTCCGCCACCCGGCCATCAACCAGCACGTGGCCCGCTAGAATAAGCGCCCTGGCTCGCTCACGACTTGCCGCCAGGCCTTGCGCCTGCACGGCAAGGTCCAGCCGGACCCGCTTGGCTCTCTTACCGACTGGACCGTCAAAAACCGATGGGACGCGCTGAACCAATCCTTCGACTGAGCTCAAGACAAGGTTTGTGATGTTCCATCACCCCCGGCGCGTCACAACGAACTCGGCAATCGCCTGAAGCGCCACCCCGCGGTCGCCAAAGATGACCACGGCCTGCTTCGCCTCCGAAGCTAAGCGATTGGCCCATCGCCGCGACTCTTCGATCCCGAGCAAGGCTGGGAAGGTCGCCTTCTTTTTGCGGAGATCGCTCCCAGCCCGCTTCCCCAGGGCCTCCAGGCTCCCCTCCAGATCCAGGATGTCGTCCACGATCTGGAAGGCGAGTCCGATCCGCTCGCCATAGCTGGTGAGGGCCTCCATCTGCTCCGACGCGGCCGAGGCGAGGAGGCCGCCCACGCGCAGGCAAGATCGGATCAGGGCGCCGGTCTTATGCGTATGCAGATACGTGAGCGTTGGTAGATCAACTTCCCGATCCTCATGCAGGATATCCACGACCTGGCCACCGACCATCCCCTTGCTGCCTGCGGCCTGGGCGATCTCCTGTATCACCCTGAGGCGGGCCTCCGCATCAACACCCCATGCGCCGCTGGCACGCCCATGGGCATGCAAGTCCGAACCACGCACCCCCTCCCCAACCCTCCCCCCTCGGAGGGGGAGGGGACGGGTGGGGGGGACTTGCGAATCAATGTCCACCGACGCTGGCTCCGCCGACAGGAGAATGAATGCCTGCGTCAGCAGCGCATCACCTGCTAAGATGGCCATCGCCTCGCCGTAGACCTTGTGACAGGTCAGACGCCCACGGCGATAGTCATCGTCGTCCATGGCCGGCAGGTCGTCGTGAATCAGGGAATAGGTATGAATCAACTCGATGGCGGCCGCGGCTCCCAACGCCTGTTCCACCTGTCCGCCTGAGGCCTCTGCCGCCGCCAGGATCAGGATCGGTCGCAGTCGCTTGCCCCCTGCAAAGACACTGTAACGGACCGCCTCGTGGATCTCCTTCGGGTGGTCGCCTGCCCTGGGAAGATACCTGTCCAGCGCCTCGTCAACCAGCAGCCGCCGCTCCTCCAGGTATTGTCCCAACTCCTCCGGCGTCAAGGATTCCCCCTCATAGCTCCTCCTCGCCCTCCTCCCCTTCGACGGGGCTCAGGACAGGGAATGGGCGCTCTTCAAGCTCACCAGAGGGCGACCCGGCGCTGCGTACCAGGATGTTCACCCGCTGCTCTGCTTCGCTCAACCGAGCCGAGCACAGTTTAGTTAACCGAATCCCTTCCTCGAAGATCGAGAGGGCCTCCTCAAGGGGGAGGTCTCCGATCTCGAGCCGGGAGACGATCGCCCCAAGCTGCTTGAGTGCCTCCTCAAATTTGATCTCCCCCATTGCCGCTCCTACCCCCCTTCGGATTAGCTCAGGACAGGCCCCCCTCGACTAGGCTCGGGGCAGGCTTCGGTCTGGACCTCGCGGACGTCGCAGCGCAACCGGCCGTGATGGAGGCGCACCTCAACCAGGTCGCCGGCCTTCACCGCCGAGATGTCTTTCACAATCTCATGGCCGGGGAGCCGAAGGCAGATGCTATAGCCTCGGTGGAGGATCGCCAGCGGGCTCAAAGCATCCAACTTACCGGCAGTAGCCTTCAACGCACTCTGGAGCACCGTCAACCGTCGATTGGCCCAGCCGGTCAGGTCCTTCCAACGCTCCGCCAGGCAACGTCGCTGCATCCGAATCCGCTCGATCGGGTTGAGCAATCGCAGGTGGCGATCCAGCCCGCTCATCCGAACCCTCAGGCCGTGTAGTCTCGATCGCATGACGCCGGTCATCCGAGCCTCCAGGTCGTCAAGCCGCTGCATGAGTTCGTCCTGCTTGGCAATGACCAACTCTGCGGCGGCAGACGGCGTGGGCGCCCGAAGGTCGGCCACGAAATCGGCAATGGTGTAATCGACCTCATGGCCAACAGCCGAGATGACCGGGATCTTGGACGCAGCGATCGCTCTGGCCACCGTCTCCTCGTTGAAGGCCTGCAGGTCCTCGATCGAGCCACCGCCTCTAGCGACAATCACGACGTCCAATCCCCCTCGCCGATTCAACTCGCCGAGCGCCTCGACGATATCGGGAGCCGCCTGATCGCCCTGAACCGCCACGGGATAGATCAGCACGTCGACACCAGCAAACCGCCGTCGGAGTACATGGAGGATGTCACGAACGGCGGCCCCTGTCGGTGACGTGATTACTCCGATCCGTCTCGGTAACAACGGGATCGGCCGCTTTCGAATGTCGTCAAACAGCCCCTCCGCCCGCAGCTTCTCTTTGAGCTGTTCAAACGCCAGTTGCAAGGCCCCCAGGCCCTTCGGTTCCATATACGCTGCGACGATCTGATATTCACCCCGGCGCTCGTAAATACTCAGCTCACCGTACACCAGGAGCGCCAGCCCGTCCTTTGGCTGGAACTTGATCTGCCGGTTGGCCGTCCGAAACATGACCACCCGAATCTGGCTCGCCTCATCTTTGAGGTTAAAATACATGTGCCCCGACGAGTGCTGGTGAAAATTGGAGATCTCCCCCTCCACCCAGATTCCGGAGAACGAGTCCTCAAGGCTGGCGCGAATCTCGGCAGTCAGATCGCTGACCGTGTAGATTTTTGGCGGCTGCATGGCTGCCATGCGGGTTTCTTAACACACGCCCCTGGCTTTGTCAAACCCTTTCCCCTGCGCCAAAACCGTCATTGCATGGGAAGGGCAGGCGGGGCTTGCCCTACCCGAAAAGGGCGCAGCAAGCGGCGCCCCTACGGCTACCAGCCACTCTGCCATAGCTGCCGACTGGGCTGTCGAAAGGTCGCAACTTCGATGGTGTTCCCGTCACTCGTGACGGTGACTGCGCCATCCCGGTCGGTCCTGTACAGGTCGATGGCGGTCGCACGGTACCGGTCCAACGTCTCCTGATGCGGATGCCGGAAGCGGTTTCGGTAGCCGGCAGAGACTACAGCGACTTTCGGTCGCACTCTCGCGAGGAACGGCTCGCTGCTGCTCGTTCTGCCGCCATGGTGCGGTACCTTCAGTACCTGGGCCTCCAGATCCGTTCCCTGCTCAAGCAGCAGGCGTTCCGCCTCCTGTTCAATATCGCCTGGTAAGAGCAGCGTTACCTTACCGTATCTCACGGTCAGGACCAGCGAATTGCTGTTCACGTCAGAGAAATGGCCACGGGGCGAGCCATAGAGCATCGGGTTCGAAGGATGCAGCACCGCGATCTGCACCGGAGCAAACTCGGACGTCCGATACCCGTCGTGCAGGATCTTGTGGGGGATCCGCCTGTAGCGCAGTACCTCTTCGAACCAGAGGTAGGTCGGCATGGCCGCCCGCTGGCCGCTATCCCAGACTTGGCCGACCGGAAAGTGGCGGAGGACGGCCTGCAGACCGTTCAGGTGATCCGGATGCGGATGAGACAGGACCACCAAATCTACGTGGCCGATCCAGCGGGAGAGTAGAAACGGGACCACCACCTGCTCCCCGATGTCGAACCGATCGTCGAATAGACCACCGCCATCGATCAGGATGGTTCGCTTCCCGGGAAGCTCCAGGACAATGCCGTCGCCTTGCCCAACGTCGAGGACGGTCATCCGTACCTGGCCGTTCTGAAAAATGGGCAGCATCCGAGCGCTGACCAGGATGGCGAGAGCGAGGGTCGCTACACACGCCATCCACCGAAGCCACCGTCGCCATGCGACCGCAATCCATGCGCCCAGGGCCAGGTAGTAGCAGACGACCATCGGCACGGACGGGGGGAAGATCGTCACCGACGCGAGCGGCACGCGCGCAAACCAGCCGGCGAGGTTGACCAGCAGATCGATCAGTAATCCTATGAGTGTGGCGAACCACCCAAGGGACCGGGGGATGACCGTCGCCAGCACGGCAAACAGCATTCCCGCCCCCGTGAGTAGCCCGCTCAGGGGCACGATAGGAAGGTTGGCCAGGATACCGACAGGTGAGATCCGATAGAAGGTCGAGGCGAGAATCGGGGCTGTCCCGAAGAAGGCCGCGATAGACAATACCACGGGGGTTGCAGCCCATCTCCAGGGCGGCGGCAGCGACGCCAACGGCAGCCGATCGACCGTCACCAAGATCGCCCCAGTGGCGACGAAGGTGAGCTGAAACCCGACATCGAACAGGAACAGCGGTTGCCAGAGGAGGAGCCAGAGGGCGGAGAGGGCGAGGGTATTCAACGAATCAGCCTCCCGGTCAAGGACCAACCCTAGCAGGTAGACGTCAGCCATCACTGCCGCCCTGACCACAGATACGCTCCCGCCAGCCAGGGCAGCATAAAAGGTGATGAGACCCATTGAGAGCAACGCGCTCGGGCGCAGCGGGACACGGACGGCCTTCAAAAGAAAAAACAGCGCGCCGGCGAGGATACTCACGTTGAGACCAGAGATGGCCAGGATGTGATACGTGCCGGATGCTTGGAACGCCTCGGTGGTCTGGCGCGGGATGTCGGAACGCGCGCCGAGGGTCAGGGCTACGAGCAGGGACGCCTGATCCGGCGGCAACAGGCCGTTCACCGCACGAATCATCCGGTTGCGGAGCGTATAGGCCCAGGTGAGCAGCGGGTTTCCCTCTCCTGTTCCTCGTCGCTCGATGGGGTCGCCTTCGCCCGCCCACCCTTCAAGCGTCACACCCTGGCTTCTGAGATAGAGCGGGTAGTCGAACCCGCCGGGATTGCTGTATCCTCGCGGTCGGCGAAGCTTAAACTGCCCGCGAATGCGTTCCCCGTAGGCTGGAACGAACTCGGGGTGAAGCAGGGTCAGGCGCGCGCGTCCGGTAACCTCGATCTCCCGCCCCGCCAACCATATGGTCCGCAGGTCGAGAAGGACCCGAACTCGCCCCGCTTCGCTCTCGATCTCTCTGTCGCCGCCGGCCATGGGATCGCTTAGCGAGGCCACAACCCCTTCAATCGAGATCGGCTGCTCCAGGACCTCTTCGGGCAAACGATCGATGTGATGCGGAGGGAGGAGGTAGGACTGGACCCCGAGGCGACCAGCGCCGAGGGAGAAGAACAGGAGTAGAAGGAAGATGCTGGCAACGCGAAGCCGGCGATACGCGGCACCCAGCAGGGCGAGGCCGGCGGCTACGAGTCCGGCGAGAAACCAGACGAGCGCCGGGAGCTGCAGAAGGCGCGCCGCCACGATCCCCAGGAGGAACGCAAGGATCAGCGGTACGAGCGGACGTCGTAAGCCGTCAATCTCCTGGCGCCATTCGGCGTCTTGCGCCCTCACTCCGGTACTGGGTCCCGTTTCACCCACGCTCCCCCTCAGCCTGGTCTTTCCTTCAGAGAACGGCAGAAATGAGCGAGAGAAACAGTATCTTAGCGCACAACATGATTATCAAGTGACGGGGAAGTCTGGACCTGGCGGATTTGACTTCAAAACCCGAACGCATTAACCTTAGGAGAAGAAAGAGGGTTCGCACAACCGCGACGTCGAAGAGTCTTGTAAAATGATAGGACTTCTCCTTCTCGTAACATTAGCCTCGACCGAGCTGACGATTGATGTGGATCGTCCGCTCCCATCTACTCTTCGTTGCGTTCAGGCGATCATCACCGCTCAAGGGGAATCGATCATCCGTGCTGACGAAGAACAGGGTATGATTATGACAAGGTTACGGCCGGTCAATCTTGAAACACTCCACCGGATTGCCGTCACCGACCGTGCGGGAGCGGCAATCCGGTGGACGAAGGGCATCTACCAGCTTACCATCGCTCTTTCCCCAGGCGAGCAAGGAGGAACCCGGGTCCGAGCTGTAGCCAGAATCCTCGGGTACGGCGAGAGCGATCTGCGCCTTATGCGGCCTTCACCATGGTGGCCGCTTGCCTCAACCGGCCACCTTGAAGCCGATATCCTCGCGGCCGTCATCGCCTCCTGTCGAGCGAACCCCTAAAACTTCCCAGCCTTAATATCGGGGTTGCCGAGAGAGTTATCCCCCCAGGCGCCGATAAAGCCGCTGTTCGTTTCGGTAAAATCACTGGCCAAGCCGTCGTAGTCCCCCATGTATCTGGAATTCAGGAACAGATCCTGGCTCGGAACCGCCGGGAAATTGTTCTTTGTAATCTTCTTATTTTTCCAACTGATCCCAGCATCCTTGGAGGAGGCGCATTCCCAGTCGATCAGAAAATTACTGGGGTCCCGGCGTCGATCATAGAAACAGACACCGATCTTCCCCGCTTTGTCCACGGCGATCCCCGGCTGATACTGGTCGGTTCCCAGACCGGACGACAATGGTTCGGGGTTATCATTGACCCGAACAGGAGCCAACCAGGTAGCGCCGCCGTCCGTTGAGCGGCTGAACAGGATGTCAGTATACCCGTAAGCCCCTACCCAAAAATCCGGCACCGTTAGATTTCGACCATCATTCCAGGCGATATAGACGTAGCCGTTCGTCGAGGTACCCGATCGGTCTACGGCCAGTGTGGGCAATTCAGATGAGCGAAAGTTACCCTGGAGACGCACGCAGCTTCCCGCACAGATCGCATCGTTCACCTTCACCAAAGGTCCAAACGTCGAACCATTATCCGTGGACTTCCGGATGTCGATCTCGCGGGCGCCTGAGGCCGCGAACCCTTCCCAGGCGACATAGACCTCGCCGACGGGCCCGACCGCTACCTGTGAGCCCTGAACGCCTGCAGGATCACAGACCTCACGGATCACCACTGGAGGGCCCCAGCTTACCCCTCCATCTATCGAGCGGACCAGTTCGATGGCGGTTCTTAAGATGGGGTCACCTGCGTCAAATCCGCACACCGCGCCCGAGAGGTCAAAGTCTGTATAGGTGACGAAGAGTCGGTTTGGGCTTGTGGGATCTACAGTCATCCACTCTTTGTCCAGAAAATGTGTGACAATACTTTTACTGGCCGCTGAAATCGGGTTACCGAAGGTCGCCCCACCGTCAGTCGACTTTGAGACCGAGATGTCACTTGTTGCCGCCCTGACGAAGAGCGACGCGTAGTAGAACGTATTCGCATCGCTACAACCAAGGACCGGGTCTCCCGAGAGAGAATCGGAAATGACCGGTCCAGGGTTCAGGTAGCCCAAGTCGGCAAACGAACTTCCCTTATCGGTCGAGCGGGCGATCCCGTTAATACTCAAGCCGCTACCCGGTACAGGCCAGGTCTCCACGTAACTCCCCGAGTCATTAAAGCCGATCACCACATTATTCCCGCACCATGCGGTCGAAGTCTCACTCTGAGTAAACCCTGTGAAGCGGGAGGATAATATATCAATAGCCGGGTTCGAGACCTGCTTGGGTGACAGGATCCGACCGACCAGAGCCTCTTCTACGTCAGGCGGTACGGTCAGTCGATCCGAGGGACGGGACGCCGGCCGCGCTTGCCGCAGGTGCGGTTCGATCCGGTCCCACCGCTCCGCCAGATTAATCAGGTTGAGAGCGCCACTCGAGAGCATGTTTCGCGCAGATTCGGGCATGCGTTCTGCGAAGGCCTTAACCCGTTCCGCCATCTGCTTCACGGCTGCCGACCGTTCCGGGCCAACCTGGGCCCATGTGACCTTCTCGCTCAGGATAACGAGACTACCCACCAACACGATGATCCCTGTCCCTCGTCGATGCATCATGTCAGGCTCCTTTCCCTCTTCGATGTTCAGATCTACCACTGAACAATATTGGGAACCATCGATCACTCGCCTTTTCTTCCCTCGCGAATCACCCCTCCCCGGCAACCGCCTCGCTTCCTGCAAGCACCGGTTGCTCATTTTCCACCCCTGAGAAAGAGGACCCACATCGCGTCTATCATGGCGTGGACCGTTGCAGATGCCATGATAGAGTTCGTCTTCCAAAATACAAACCCATATCCTAAACCGGCAATAGTGGCTACCCCGGCATAAGGCCAGTTCGGGACATCAAACCCCAATGCCCTTTTATTCACATGCGCCAGTCCAAACACTGCAGACGCAATAACGAGCGCCCCAATCGGATTAAGACGATGCCAAAGAAGATTCTGGATCGCGCCACGAAACAGGATTTCTTCGACCACTCCGATGCTGACAAAGATCATCGGAACAGCTACTAATACCGCGACTGGAATGGCTATGGCCAGAGGTAATCCAAGAGGATTGAGTCTCACTACCTTGGCGATCCCCAATGTGGTCAGCCCGGTAGAGAGCGTAATCAACAACAGCGTGACGCTTAGAACTCCGAAGGTTGCTGCCGTCGGGAGCAGGTCGGACTTTTTAAAAGATAGATCGCACTTCAGGTCAAATCTTCTCCACCCCGACAGGGCAATGAGTGTATAAATTATAGCCGCGTACACGCCTAATGGTAGAGCGGTGGGCCGGGTGCTGCCAATTTGCACACGAAGCCAATTCGTATTCACAATCTTCAACTCAATCAGCAACCAGATCCACAGCACCACGGCAAAATTAATCACCAGGTCTCTTCCGGTGATGGTGTCTTCAGATTTTGGTCCGGTCAGGTAGAGCAGCAATGTCGGCAATCCAAAATATACCGCCAACAGTGCGAATAGATTGAAACCCCACTGATCGACCGCTACGCTCACCATGCTGTAATACGCAAGCATGAGAAACGGGAGGCACCAGATGCGAAGAGGCTTTTCCGCAAGCCAAGCGCCTACGCCTTCTCGAGTTGATTTTTTCATCACCGCGATGAGCGTCACTGCCAGCATGACGGTGCCGATGATGACCACCACAATCCCCATTCAGGAACCTCCACAGTCTCAGCGCTCTCTTCTACGCGCCTTTATAACAGCCTCGCCGAGGCTATTTCAAGCGAATTATGTTTACTTGGCGAGGCCTCTTCACTACAATTCTTCTAATGCAGGAAAGGTCTCCCATGACTCGCGATACGTCACCGGCAGCTATAGCGCTGGCTGAGCAGATTGCGGAGATCCAGGAGCGGGTTCTGGACGATGCGCTGGGGCTTCGAGGGCGCCCACGATCGTCCAAAGCGCCATGGGTCTGCCGCTGCGGAGCCCGAACGGGCTTCGCCCGGAGGGGGAAGCGCCCTCAACTTCTTCGTACCGGCTCCGGAACAGTCTCGATTATGCTGTACGTGGTCGGCTGCTCTAGCTGCGGCGCTGTCTTCTCGCCATTTCGCCAACTTACCGAGTTGGCATCACACGGCGATCGACCCGAGGAGATCCTCAAGCAATTGCGGTCTCTACCGCCCCTTCGACTCCACTCACAGCAAGTCCTTCAATTCGACTCAGGGCAGGCCCTTCGACCCAGCTCAGGACAGGCTTTGATCACAGACATCGAGAGATCCAAGCCATCACCTCCACGTCGCGCCGATGTGGCGATCGCTCTCACCAGACGGCTGCGCCCCTTCTGCCTGATCGATCGGCACCTGCTGAGAGAGATGGCGGCCTCCTTCGCGCTCGGGCTCGTGACCTTTACCTTCGTGCTGCTGATGGACCAGATGATGCGCTTAATGGACCTGATCATCAATAAGGGGGCTCCCGTTTTGGTCGTCCTTCGTCTCATCTTCTACATCCTCCCCTTTTCTCTCACGGTTACGATTCCGATGTCTGTGTTGTTGGCTGTCCTGGCCACGTATGGTCGCGTCTCGTCCGAGGGGGAGGCGATCGTACTCAAAACAAGCGGCCTCAGTCTGTACCGCCTTATGGCGCCGGCGGTTCTCTTCGGCATCGTTGCCACGCTCGCCACCCTTTGGATCAGTGTCCTGGTCCAGCCCGACAGTACAAGGGCCTCCAAGACGTTGATTCATCAACTCTACCAAACGAAGGCGCTCACAGCACTTGAGGAGGGGGTGTTCAACACCGAGTACCAGGGGCTTGCGATCTACGTAGATCACTTGAAGAAACAGGACGGGACGCTTCAAGGCATCCTGGTCATCGATCGCAGGAGCCAGACCGATCAGCATCTGGTCATCGCTCAGGAAGGCAAACTACTCAACAAGAATGGTGAGGCAGAGGTACCGATCGGGCTCCAATTATCGAAGGGAAATCTCCACATCAGCTCCCACGACAATCCAGGCCGGTATCGAAATCTCGATTTCGATACCTACGATCTGCAGATCCAGACTAGCGGCACCCTCGCCGAAACGGTGGGGCGAGTAAGGCAGGGCAAAGAGATGAATCTCGGGGAACTGCGAGCGCAGATTGCACGGCTCAACAAGGACGGAGGTAAGGCTTGGCCGCTGCAGGTGGAGCTGCACAGGAAATTCGCTCTCCCGATTGCCTGCCTCATCCTAAGCGCGATAGGTGCCCCGCTCGCAATTCGCATCAAGAAAGCAAGCCGCGGCGTCAGCCTTGCCCTCAGCGTGGCTATTGCCGTGTTCTACTATATCCTGCTGGCGACCGGCGAGAGCCTTGGATCCCGGGGGCAGATCGAGCCCGCCCTCGGCGTATGGTTCCCGAACCTCACCCTGGGCATCATCGCAATCAGCTTGGTTCTTGCGGAGGGCCGCGAGGCCTTTCTACCCGCCAGGCTTCGAACTCTGATAAGGACAGCGTTCAGCCTCCAGCGATCAGCTTTCAGCAACAAGAGGTCTTGTTAAGCCCTTCTAGCTGAACGCTGAGTGCTGACGGCTGAGTGCTGAACGTGTCTATGCGAATCCTGGATCGTTACCTTGTGAGAGAGTTTCTGGGGACGTTCGTCTTCTCGCTGGCGGTCTTCCTCGCGCTCTTCGCTATCGTTGACCTGTTCGACCGCCTATCCCGCTTCCTCGACGTTTCCGGTATGGTGGTTCTCCAGTACTACGTCCATAGGCTGCCATGGTTCGGATTCCAGGTCATGCCAGTGGCGGTGCTTCTCGCCGCCCTATTCAGCCTTGGGAGAATAGTCCGGCACAACGAATTGCTAGCCATGAAGATGGGTCATCTGAACTCCTTGCGAATCGTAGCTCCGCTCTTGGTCCTCGGCCTCGTGGTGAGCCTTGCGGCCCTGATCCTGGGTGAGTCGATGATCCCTCAAATGAACGAGCGCGCGCTGAACACGTATCGGGTCAAGGTACAGAAGGTCTCCCCCTTTCAGCGAACCAGGGACAACGATATCTGGTACCGGGCCAAGGGTAACCGGTTTTTGCACATCTCGCTACTGGAGCTGGCATCGGGTTACATCCGGGGACTTACCATCTTTGAACTCTCACCAGATTTTAGGCTACTGAGAAGGGTCGATGCAAAGGAGGCCCGATGGCAAGGCGGGCGGTGGTGGCTTCGGGACGGCGAAATCTCCTGGACCAGACCTGATGGGAGATTTCAAGTCGATCCTTTCACGAACCTCACGCTTGACCTAGAGGAAAAGCCTATGGATCTCGCCCAGGTCGTGCGGGAGTCCGAGGAGATGAGCTCTGCGGAGCTTCGGGAGTATATCGAAAGGCTCGCCAAAAGCGGGATGAACTCCATGCGGTATCAGGTAGACCTGGCTGCAAAGGGTTCCACAGCATTCATGAGCCTAGTGATGGCACTTATAGGGATCGCATTCGCGCTCCGTACCGGCACGCGAGGTGTGATGGCCTGGTCGGGCGCCTGCGTGGTGGTAGCCATCTGTTACTCGATCCTCAACTCCCTCAGTATTTCTCTAGGGCGAGGCGGCGTCCTGCCCCCGGTAGTTGCGGCTTGGCTTCCCAACGCCCTCTTCACCGCTGCCGGTCTCGGCTCCGTACTCACGATCAAAAGCTAATAGCGGTCAGCTCTCAGCAAATGAACTACCCCGTAGCAAGCTGCTGAGTATCGTCTTCTGTTCTAGCCCGTCATTCCGTGCTTGACACGCCTACCCCGTACTTGATACGGAGGAATCCAGTCGGGCCCTCTGGATACCGGCTTCCGCCGGTATGACGAACTCGCGACAAGCCGTGGGGAGTGAATTACCCCCCAGCAAGCTGGGGGGCATCTTCGTGAAAGAACAAACCTGAGAAAGACGCATTCCTCCCCTCAGCAAGCTGAGGGGTATCCTGCGGTGATTTTATGAACCCCCAATGGATTCAGCTAAACCGGGAGCACGATGAGAGAATTGCTGCTGAAAGCTGATCGCTAACAGCTAAATGCCGCCCTTTATGTGGCCAATATTGCCTTGACCTACAAGTCCGTTGCTGCTTATACTTCCCCCGTCAGAAGCAATACCTTATCAAACAAAAAAATCAAACAAGTGAATTACCCCCCAGCAAGCTGGGGGGCATCTTCGTGAAAGAACAAACCTGAGAAAGACGCATTCCTCCCCTCAGCAAGCTGAGGGGTATCCTGCGGTGATTTTATGAAATTCCCCTCACCGCGTTCCGCGCGGCCGGTGAGGGCTAAAATAGGGGCGCCTCGCACTCTTCATAAAAAGGAAATGAACATGCCGACGTTAACAGAAAATAACCTATCCTCTTCGCCTGATTTCAAAGTGGCGGATTTGTCCTTGGCCGATTTTGGTCGCAAAGAAATTGAAATTGCTGAAAAAGAAATGCCCGGCCTGATGGCGGTGCGTGAAAAGTACGGGAAATTGAAATCCCTCAAAGGCGTCCGGGTAACCGGTTCGCTGCATATGACCATTCAAACGGCCGTTTTGATCGAAACCTTGGTCGACCTGGGTGCGGATGTTCGCTGGGCCTCTTGCAATATCTTTTCAACCCAAGACCATGCAGCGGCAGCCATTGCCGTGGCTGGAGTTCCCGTATTCGCCTGGAAAGGTGAAACCTTGGAAGAATATTGGGACTGTACTTTTAAAGCTCTGGTTCACCCTGGCAAAAACGGTGAGGTCCTGGGACCCCAGCTCATTGTGGATGATGGTGGCGATGCCACTTTGCTCATTCATTGGGGAATCAAAGCCGAAAAAGATGCGTCTTTCCTGGATCGAAAACCGGAAAACGAAGAGGAAGGCTGTATTCTCAACTTGTTGAAAAAAACTTTGAAGTCCCATCCGGGTATTTGGACCCGCATAAGCAAAGATTGGAAAGGGGTTTCGGAGGAAACCACCACCGGCGTCCATCGTTTATACCAGATGATGGAAAAAGGGGAACTTTTGGTACCGGCCATTAATGTGAACGACAGTGTCACCAAGAGCAAGTTCGATAATTTGTACGGATGCCGAGAATCATTGGCCGACGGTATCAAACGCGCCACCGATGTAATGATCGCAGGTAAAGTGGTGGTCGTAGCCGGCTACGGAGATGTGGGCAAGGGGTGCGCGCATAGCATGCGCAGTTACGGGGCCCGCGTTATCGTCACTGAGATTGATCCCATCAACGCCCTACAAGCGGCGATGGAGGGCTTTGAAGTCACCGTTATGGAAGATGCCGCCAAGGTGGGAAATATTTTTGTCACCGCCACCGGTAACGTGGATGTCATTACCGTGGCTCACATGGTGATGATGAAAGGTGAAAGTATCATTTGCAATATCGGGCATTTCGACAGCGAAATCGATGTGACCGGGTTGAAATCCCTTCCGGGTGTGCAACACGTCAACATCAAGCCCCAGGTGGATAAATATGTACTTCCCAATGGGAATAACCTCTATCTTCTGGCTGAAGGACGTCTTGTCAATCTAGGTTGTGCCACAGGTCATCCCAGTTTCGTCATGTCGAATTCATTTACTAACCAAACCTTGGCCCAAATCGACCTTTGGAACAATCCACGACCCATAGGTGTTTACACCTTACCTAAAAAGCTGGATGAGGAAGTCGCTCGACTACATTTGGAAAAACTGGGAATCAAGCTAACCCGGTTGAGTCCCAAGCAGGCTAAATATATCGGAATCTCTCCAGATGGTCCTTATAAGCCAGATCATTATCGTTATTAATCGGCAATTGAATTGCCTCTAGGATCCTATCCCTTTAAATCGTATCTCTTTTCGGGGATAGGATTTTTTGTTGGTTTTAGACCAAGCCCCGTAAGGGATTATAGTTCGGGGCTATTCAAACCCGACATGTTACCTCCCAGAAAATGAATCTCGGCTTTGCGATCTTCGAGCCATTCACCAAACAGTACCAGTTGTTCAACGGGAATGTGCAATGCATCGAGATAGGATTCGGAAGTTTTGAGAGGACCTTCAGAGGGACAGCAACTATTTAAAATGAGAGAATTGTAAGAACGCCTAAACCAGTGGAGCCACCACTTAACGACTGTAGAACAACCCGATTCTAAACGCCGTACTCAGCCTCGGGCTGTTCTCGCGCCCATTCAATACGAAGGAGCCTCTTATTCGCCAGCGCCATATCTTTCACGTCGTAGTCCACAGTACCTCCTTTGAGGGTCTAGGGTTCAGGGTATAGACTAAGAGCCGCCGTTCATCTCCCCCCTTGGTCCAATCCCTTCACTTTTACCCTACACCCTATACCCTGCCTTTAATTATGCTCCCAGTCGGCCGGCCTCTTTTTTCATCCCCTCGGCCTTATCGGTCCGCTCCCACGTGAAATCAGGTTCTGTGCGGCCAAAATGGCCATAGACCGCAGTCTGCTTATAAATTGGGCGTCGAAGATCGAGAGCTTTGATCATCCCGGCCGGGGTCAACTCAAAGTGCGTGCGGACCATTTTCATCAACTCCTCATTCGGGATCACCCCTGTCCCCTTGGTGTCCACAAACACCGATACTGGGTCGGCGATACCGATCGCGTAGGCCAGTTGAACCTCGCATTTTTGGGCCAGGCCGGCCGCCACGAAATTCTTTGCAATATACCTGGCATTGTACGATGCAGACCGATCCACCTTCGTCGGGTCCTTACCGGAGAAGGCGCCGCCGCCGTGGCTCCCGACCCCGCCATAGGTATCCGCGATCAGCTTCCGGCCGGTCAGCCCCGTATCGCCGTGGGGGCCACCGATCACAAAGCGGCCGGTGGGGTTGATATGGTAGGTAATCAGGTCCAAGTCCACCAACTCCTTGGGGAGGACCGGGAGGATCACCTGCTCAATGATATCTTCGCGGATCTGCTTTAACTGGACCTCCGCGCTGTGCTGAGTGGAGATAACCACAGTATCGATGCGATTCGGCTTCCCATCGACGTATTCGACCGTCACCTGCGATTTGCCATCCGGTCGGAGGTAATCTAGGATCCCCGTACGCCGGACCTCGGCCAGGCGCCTGCAGAGTTTGTGGGCCAGCATAATCGGCATCGGCATCAGCTCTGGGGTCTCATCGCTGGCATACCCAAACATTAATCCCTGATCACCCGCCCCCTGGACATCAACTCCCAACGCGATATCAGGAGACTGCTCCTGAATTGCGCTGATTACGCCGCAGGTCTCGTAATCAAAGCCGTATTTAGCCCTCGTATAGCCGATATCCCTGATCGTTTCGCGGACCACCTTTGGGATGTCCACATAACACTTGGTGGAAATCTCCCCAGCCACAAAGGCCAAGCCAGTCGTGACCAGCGTTTCACAGGCCACGCGGCCATAGGGGTCCTGCGCGAAGACGGCGTCAAGCACGGCATCAGAGATCTGGTCGGCAATCTTATCGGGGTGACCCTCCGTCACCGATTCCGACGTGAATAGATAGTGCTTGAAAGGCATAAATCGGTCCTCCTCTTCCAGGTTGCGGGTTTCGGGTTTTGAGTTTTGAGTTTCGGGTTTCGGATCACATTCGACAGAGAGCTCGAAACTTCACACTCGAAACTCGAAACATAGGTGTTTCGATCGGTCACTGTAACACACCTCTCCTGCTTGTCAAGAAAAAGCCACTGCCCGGCCGCCCCTGCTTCGAAGCCGGCCCTCGCCCTTCAACAAGCTCCCCCCATCGGCCCTGGGCTTTCAGAATCAGATCAATTACCTCCCGGACCGCGCCGCGGCCACCGGCCTGCGTGGTCACATAGGCGACCCTCGCTCTCACCTCTAGGGCGGCATCCACAGGCGCCGCAGAGAGGCCGGCCCGACTGAGCACGGGCAGGTCGTTCAGATCGTCACCGACGTATGCCGCCGCCTCATCGGTCAGACCGTACCGCTGAAGGAGCATCTCGTAGACTTCGAGCTTATTCAGGACCCCTTGGTGGATCTCAGAGATGCCCAAATCCTTCGCGCGGTGGGTAACCGCCCCAGACACCCGTCCAGTCAGGATCGCAGTCAGCAACCCCGCTTGTTGGGCCATGCGAAGACCCAGGCCGTCTCTCACGAAGAAGGCCTTGGTCTCCACCCCTGCCGCGTTATAGAAGATCCGTCCGTCAGTCAGGACGCCATCGACGTCCATCACCAACATGCGAATGGGTTTTGCCTTCTCAATGATTTCGAGATTCACATCCATGTTCATGCAAATGAAGCCATATAGTTCCAGGTCCCGTGTTCCGACCCTTCGACGGGGCTCAGGACAGGGTTCCGGGTGACAAGAACCCTTGACAGAACCCTTCCACCTCCAACCTGGCACATGGAACTTAGCACATGAAATATCTTCACGCTACCCCAGCGCGCAGGAGGTCGTGCAGATGGATAACCCCCTCCGGCTTCCCTTTGGGATCCACGATCAGCAGGGAGGTGATCGCGTACCGCTCCATGACCTCCAGCGCCTTGGCCGCGAGGGCTTCCCTGTCGATGGTCTTGGGGTGAGGAGTCATGCACTCCCTGACTTGGCGCTGTAGCAGATCGATCCCTTCTTGGAGCACCCGCCGCAGGTCGCCATCGGTAATGATCCCGGTGAGGATCCCGGCCTCGTCCACCACAGCGGTCATCCCGAGCTGCTTTCGCGAAATCTCGGTGAGCGCGTCACGCATGAGCGCACCCTGAGCGATGATAGGAAGCTGCTCACCAACATGCATAAGGTCCTGCACCCGCCAGAACAGCCGCCGTCCCAAGCTGCCAGCCGGATGCAGGAGTACAAAGTCTGCCTCGGTGAAACCGCGCTGCTCGAGCAGGACCACGGCAAGGGCATCGCCCATTGCCAAGGCTGCGGTGGTGCTAGCGGTCGGAGCCAATGCCAGCGGGCAGGCTTCTTTCGCCACGCTCACATCGATCGCGACGTCGCACTGTCTGGCAAGGGTAGAGGTGGATTCGCCAACCAGCGCGATCAGCGTGAGGCCGAGCCGTTTGATCGCGGGGAGCAAGCCCACGAGTTCATCCGTCTCGCCGCTGTTCGATACTGCGATGACAACATCGCCCCGGACCAGCATCCCCAAGTCGCCATGCCCTCCCTCAGCGGGATGGAGGAAGAACGCAGGGGTTCCGGTGCTGGCCATGGTGGAGGCAATCTTCTGAGCAACCGAGCCGGACTTGCCCATGCCGGTCAGCACGACCCGACCCCGGCAGTCCCGGAGGATCTCGACGGCCCGGTCGAACCGCTCATCGAGCTTCGGAATCAAGGCCAGGATTGCCTCGGCCTCGATCTGCAGCACGTGTCGCCCTCGATCGGCGATCATGGAATCTCGATCCGCTTTGGCAGAGGCATGAGCAACACATCGTCCAGGTACCGGAGCGTGATCACAAGGATCCTCCTCGGTTCTCCAATCCCCAATGCGGCCATCGCCGCTCCCCGTCCGGCGTCATCCAGACATCCATGAGATCCAGCCACCATAACGTATGGGTGCGCTCGGCGGGCCATCATGAACAACGCCACACCAAGGACCTCTTCCCTCATGCCGCAAGCCTCAAAGGGCCTGACGAACCGATCCCCGCCTTCTGCCTCTCTTGCCCCGCATCGACGCCCACCACTAAGGCCATCAGTACCCAGAAAAGGTGGGCCATGCCTCCCGCGAAGATGTGATCGAATAGGTTGCTGACGATTACCCCTACGACTACCATCCCTAGGCCGAGTAGAACCGCCTGTCCAAATCCATCAGAAGCCTTGGCCATTCCCCCCCATGTTGCTCTGAGCGCGGCGGAAAAGATCCACAGCAGCAGGATCAGACCCGGGAACCCGGTCCCAAGCGCAACTTCAACGTACAGATTATGAGGGTGGTCGGCTTCTTTTACTTCCGGCGCATCCTTATAGACCTTGGCCATGACCTTTCCGCCGTATCCTATCCCCATCAGCGGATGCTTCGAAATCTCCTGGACGGCCAGTCCAGCGGTCTTGAGCCGAGTCATCAAAGTGTAAGGATTCAGCGTGTCGGCGCTCGGGCTAAACGAAATGGTGCTGCTTCTTGATGTGAGAAGCAGCAGACCCACCAACCCCACGAGGATGGTTCCCCCAACCAGGATCAGGTATAGCCGTCTTCGTCCAGCCCACCCGTACACAAACAGCTCAGCTAGGAGGGCCACCCATGCTCCCCTCGTGTACGTGAGAAAAAGCGCAACGAATGAAAGCACGCACGTCATGCGAAGGAACAGCCTGGACCACCGATCATGCTGCACCATTGCAAGACACAGCAGAATCGGGATGGTCAAAATCAGATAAGTGCTCAGCCAATGGAAATCCGGGGTCAACGAGTTGGCTCTCACTGCCCTGTGGGCTACACTCCCCTGCTGAATCAGGAAAAACTTGAGGATACCGTAGCTGCTGACCACGAACGTGGTGAGCACGATGGCAGAGAGCAGCCTTCGCACCACTTGCCTATCCCGCACCTGATTCACTACGAGATAGAAAACGAGTACGCTCACTATGAGCTTCAGCAACTCTCCTAGGCTATACAACAGATGAGCGGCCGTGATGAGGGTAAAAGCGATCCAGGCGATGTAGGCCGCGAGCGGCACATCCAGTGAGGTCCTCCGCAGGCTAAAATCCTTTGCAACCAGCATGTGTAAGATCCAGGCAGCGGCCAGGCCGATAAGGAGGGCGCCCTTCAAAGGCCGCAGCAAGGCCGACGGCAGCAGGAAAATAAGTAACACGAGGCCGTATTGAAGTGCGGTCGCTGAGTACGCCAGGTACCGATCCCTCCACGCGAAATGTTTTCCTCCCGACGCCTCCCACATCTCTTCCTTGCTCATATAAGATCCGCCATCGTTACCTCAGGCTCGAGCAAGCTGAGTGTTGTACAGCCGGCAATAGACCCCACCCTGCGCCATCAGCTCCGCGTGCGTCCCTTGCTCGACACAGCATCCACCGTCCAGCACCAGAATCTTGTCGGCCCGAATCACGGTGGAAAGCCGGTGCGCAATCACGAAGGTGGTCCGATTCTGCATCAGCCGATCCAGCGCCTCCTGGACCAGCCGCTCCGACTCCGCATCAAGGGCCGACGTGGCTTCATCCAAGATCAGGATGGGCGGGTTCTTCAGGATGGCCCTGGCGATGGCGATCCGCTGCTTCTCTCCACCTGATAGACGCACCCCCCGCTCACCGATCCTGGTCTCGTACCGCGCCGGGAGCGCCTGGATGAACTCCTCAGCGTTGGCGATCCTGGCTGCCTCCACGACGAGACTTGGAGCCACGTCACGCTGCCCATAGGCGATATTATTAAATATGGTGTCATCGAACAAGATCGTCTCCTGGGTTACGATCCCCATCTGTGCGCGCAATGACGAAAGGGTCGCCTGCGTGATATCGACCCCATCGATGGCGATGAGCCCCTCTGTCGGATCGTAGAAGCGCGGGATGAGGTTGACCATGGTGCTCTTACCGGCCCCGCTGCTGCCGACGACCGCCACGATCTCACCAAGCTTAGCCCCGAAACTGATGCCGTGCAGCACGGTCCGTTCGGGTTCATAGGCGAAGGAAACGTTATGGAACCGAACCCCCTCCTGCATCCGTCCGAGCGCCACGGCATCGGACCGCTCCACCAGATCAGAACGGAGGTCCATGAGCTCGAAGACCCGTGCGGCGCCTGCCATTCCGCGCTGAATGTTGTTATTGATCTGGCTGATCCGCTTGACAGGTTGATAGAGGGAGGTCAGCGCTCCAAGGAAAGCCATGAACGCCCCAGGGGTCAAGCTTTTGGAGAACACGAGATAGCCGCCGACCCAGATCGCAACAACAATGCCCACGGACCCGAGGACCTCAAGGACCGGCGAGGTAAGCGCATCAACTTTGACGATCCGCATGATGGCCCTGAAGACCTGCTCGCTGGCGTGCCGATACCGTCGCCGCTCATACTCTTCCATGCCAAAGGCCTTGACGATCCGAACTCCGGAAATAGTTTCCTGCAGGATCGTGTTCAGCTCGGCGCGCCCCTCTTGGACCAGGGTGCCTCTGCGACGGATCTTAGAACCAAACTTTACAATCGGCAGGATCGCCACCGGTAAGACGAGCAACGAAAGGAGAGCGAGCTGCCACTTGATCAGAAAAAGCAGTACGATGAGCCCAATGATATTAAACGGCTCTCTGAGAGCATTGCGGAAGAGCTCGGTCGAAGCGTCTCCAAGGCTTTCTACGTCAGAGTTAAGACGGGACATGATCTCGCCTGTTGAGCGGCGGGTGAAAAAGCCAAGGGACAGCGCGTGCAGACGCGCATACAGACTGTTTCGGATGTCTCGCTGGATCCCTTCAGCCACGTATCGCAATTGCAGTTGTTGGATATAGATAAGCACTCCTTTAGCCAAAAAAACGAGGAAGAGGGCCCCTCCGATAAAGGTGAGGACGCTGATCCGATGAGCCTGCAGGAGCGTCTGAAGCTGGACCAGCCGCTGTCCAAGTACGGCCCTGATTGGGTCCGGAAGGCTAATCCCTGCCGCGCCGCCCTCTGCGGCGAAGAGACCGTCGAAGATCGGCTGGAGTGAACCGATGGAGACCGCATTGAGGATAGCGATGAGGACAAGGGAGGCGATGGCAAGGATGATCCGTACCCGGTAGGGGTAGGCGTACCGGAGCATGCGAAGGAATTGCTGCAATGGGGTCTGCATATCTAAAGAACAGCGTTCAGCTATCAGCGGTCGGTTCCTGGCTGATGGCTGATGGCTGATTCACATATGGCTCCACCGCCCGCTGAACCTCTAGCAACTGGTTCAGAAGTCCCGGAAGCGCGTCGAGCCGGAGCATGTTGGGGCCGTCGCTGGGCGCATTGGCAGGGTCGGGATGGACCTCCATGAAGAGCCCATCGACCCCTGCCGCTACGGCGGCTCGCGCAATGTAGGGGATGAATTGGGATTGTCCTGAAGAGGCATCCCCCGCGCCGCCAGGCAGTTGCAAGCTGTGGGTAACATCGAACAGGACGGGATAGCCGAAGCTGCGCATGACCGGGAGCGAGCGGATGTCTACCACCAAGTTGTTATAGCCGAAGCTGCTTCCCCGCTCTGTCAGCACGATCGCCTCCGAGCCGGCAGATCTGAGCTTCTCGACGATATTACCTGCATCCCATGGTGACAGGAATTGTCCTTTCTTGACATTGACCGGCTTGCCGGACCTCGCAGCAGCCAGGAGGAGGTCGGTTTGACGACACAAGAAGGCCGGGATCTGAAGAATATCCAGCACCTCCGCCGCAGCAGGCACTTGATTGACGTCGTGGACATCGGAGATGACAGGGACACCCAGCCTCGCCCTCACATGCTCCAGAATGCGAAGCCCCTCCTCCAAGCCCGGACCGCGGAATGAACGGCCTGACGACCTATTGGCCTTATCGTAGGAGGATTTGAGAATGAGGGGAACTCGGCAAGTGTCACATACCACCTTGATCGCCTCGCCGATTCTGAGTAACTGCTCCTCACTCTCGATGACGCATGGACCAGCCACCAGGAGAAGCGGCGCTCCGCCGCCAAGCGTAAGTTCGCCGATCTGCACCTGTTTAGTCAGCGCCATAAGGTAGAGGGTTTCGGGTTTCGGGTTTCGGGTTTCGGGAGATCCTTCTTAGACCCTTTACCCTATACCCTCTACCCTAGACCTTGGCCTCCTGTCGTACCAGCGAAGCCTTAATGAACTCGCGGAACAGCGGGTGAGGGTGCTTGGGACGTGACGTAAACTCGGGGTGGAATTGGCCGCCAACGAACCACGGGTGATCCGGAAGTTCAATCATCTCTACCAGCATATTGTCCGGCGAAAACCCACACAGCCGCATTCCATGGCGCTCCAGGATGTCCCGGTAGTCGTTGTTGACCTCGTAGCGATGGCGGTGACGTTCGCTGATCTCGGTGGTCCCGTACGCCCGGTAGGCGACAGACGGCACCACGATGCGGCACGGGAATGCCCCCAGCCGCATGGTCCCACCCAAGCTGGTGATCCCTCGCTGCTCAGACATGAGATCAATGACTGGGTGGGGGGAGTTCTGATCGAATTCGCGGCTATTAGCGCCCTGCAGGCCGCACACGTGCCTGGCAAATTCGATGACAGCACACTGCATCCCCAGGCAGATCCCGAAGAACGGGATTCGCTCTTCACGAGCAAAGGCAATGGCCGCAATCTTCCCCTCGACCCCCCGACTCCCAAAGCCCCCCGGAACCAAGATACCTGCGACATCGTGTAGATGCTCCTTTGGGCCGTCGCGCGCCACCATCTCCCCATCCACCGACTTGATGTGAACCTGACAATCGTTGGCGATGCCGCCGTGGATGATGGCCTCAGTCAGGCTTTTATACGAGTCTTTGAGCTCAAGGTATTTCCCGACTACCGCGATCGTCACGCGAGCCGTGGATTCCTTCTCCTTCCGAACGATGACCTCCCAGGCGCTCAGATCGGCCTCGGTTTGTGGCAGGCCGAGCATTTGGACAATGATCGCATCCAGCCCCTCACTGCGCAGGACCAGCGGAACCTCGTAGATGCTGTTTACATCCTTCGCGGTGATGACCGCCTTTTCGGAGACGTTGCAGAAAAGTGCAATCTTGGCTTTCAGCTCTTTGGGGAGGAGCCGGTCCGTCCGGCACAGCAGGATATCCGGCTGAATCCCGATCTGGAGCAGCTCCTTTACGCTGTGCTGGGTCGGCTTCGACTTCAGTTCGCCGGCCGGCGCAATGTACGGAACCAACGTCAGGTGGATATACAGCACGTTCTCTCGCCCGACATCGCCCCTGAACTGCCGGATCGCCTCGAGGAACGGGAGGCTCTCGATGTCGCCGACCGTCCCGCCGACCTCAATGATTACTACATCCACGTCCACCGCCACCCGGTGGATCGCGCGCTTGATTTCGTCAGTGATATGGGGGATGACCTGAACCGTGGCGCCCAGGTAGTCCCCACGCCGCTCCTTGGTGATGACCGAATGGTAGATTTGCCCAGTAGTTACATTGTTAGCCTTGGTCAGCACATGGTCGATGAACCGCTCGTAATGGCCCAGGTCAAGATCGGTTTCAGCGCCATCATCGGTGACAAACACCTCCCCATGCTGGAAGGGGTTCATGGTCCCGGGATCTACATTGATATAGGGGTCGCATTTCAGTATGGTCACCTTGAAGCCGCGGCTTTCCAGCAAACAGCCGATGGATGCGGAGGCCAATCCCTTACCGAGCGATGAGAGCACTCCACCAGTCACAAAGATGAATTTTGTCGCCATCGTCCCTCGCACCCCCTCCCTTACCCTCCCCCCTCCGAGGGGGAGGGAGGGGTGGGGGGGTCGCACTTCGCACTCGCCCTGAGCGCGTCTAGTAACTCCTGACGGCTGATGGTTGCCGTTCCAGCCCTCCCCACCACGACACCAGCCGCATGGTTGGCAATGACGGCCGCCTCTTTCAGGGAGGCGCCCGATGCCATGGCCAAGGCAAGGGCCGCTAAGACGGTATCCCCCGCCCCCGTGACATCATAGACCTCCTTAGCGACCGCCGGGATATGGGTCACCCGCCCATCCTCGAAGAGCGACATCCCCTCCTCCCCCCGAGTCACCAATATGGCCTTGACCTCAAGTTTCCGGAGTAGCTCTTTCCCAGCAACAGCGAGGAGATCCTGTTGCCCCCATGCGGGAAGATGGGCAAAGGCCAAGGCCTCGTGATGGTTGGGGGTGATCACTGTGGCCCCCTTGTAAAGGGGAAAATGATGCACTTTCGGATCGACGACAATGATTTTCTGGGAACGTCGCGCGAGGGAGAGGATCTGCCTGGCGACCCGCTTGCCGATCACTCCCTTGGCGTAATCCGAGATGAGCACGGCATCCGCATCAGCAAGCCGCTCCGTCGCCAGCTCAAGCACCCGATCCGCCGCTTCCTTCGAAAGATCCGACGTGCTCTCCCGGTCGAACCGGACGATCTGTTGGCTCCCCGCTACCACTCGGGTCTTGATGGTGGTCGGGCGCGCACGGTCTATCACCACCCCATCGCTTTTCATCCCGGCAGCCTCAATCTGATGGATCAGGCGTTCCCCTGGCTGGTCATTCCCGACCACCCCTACCAGGATTGCCCTCCCACCCAGAGATTGGATGTTGGCAGCCACATTGCCCGCTCCCCCCAGACGAAAACTTTCGGCCTTCACCTCCACCACCGGGACCGGGGCCTCCGGGGAGAGCCTCGACACGCTCCCCCAGATATATTCGTCCACCATAATATCCCCAAGGACGAGGAACTGCTTCTTTGGAAAACGGGTCAAAATCTGTCGATACCGAATAGCTACACCCCCTGGCAAAGCCTTCCTGACCAATGCGTATTACCTGTCAGACTAGCCGAAGTTGTGGGAAAATTCAACGGCTTTCTCTTGCGCGATGGGTCACCTCCGCCTGATAAAACGCTACGGTCCGGGAGATCCCCTCCTCAAGGGAAATGGTTGGTTCCCAGCCTAACTCTGCCTTGGCTAACGAGGCGTCCAGACAGATCCTGTCGATTTCTCCGGGGCGTTTCGATGCCAGAATCGGCTCCACCGTGGCCCCCACCGTCCTGCGTGCCAGCTCAAAGATCTGCCGGTCGCTCACCTCGCGCCCCAAACCCACATTATAGCTTCGACCTTTGGCCCTTTTCTCCGCAATTGCCAAGAGGTTCGCCGCGACGATGTCATCAACATACACATAATCCCGAGTCTTCGTGCCGTCGCCGAAAATCGTCGGACGCTCGCCGGCGAGCATCTGTCGGCTGAAGATCGCCACAACGCCGGCCTCCCCAGCAGGATTCTGCCGAGGACCATAGACATTGGCGTACCGCAGGATCGTATAGTCCAGCCCGGACCCGTCGAAGAGCCGCAGGTACTGCTCGACGGCGTATTTGCTCACCCCGTAGACGGACACCGGACGGATCGGATGGAACTCGTCAACAGGCAGCCGCTGGGGTTCACCATAGACGGCTCCTCCCGATGAAATGTTAATGAACTTCCTCACCTTGTGGGCGAGGGAGAGCTCGATCAGATTGAGCGAGCCAAGAATGTTCACGGAGGCATCGAACGATGGTTCAATCATCGACCGGCGCAGGTCGGCCTGGGCCGCGTGATGATTGACTACTTCAGGGCGCTCGGCGCGAAAAACCTCCTCCAGTGCCTGACGGTCACGGATGTCCACCCGGTAAAAGCGTGCCGAAGGATGGACCTGCTCTCGTTTCCCCATCGAGAGATCGTCTACCACAGCAACGTTATGACCCCCTTTCACAAAGGCGTCTACAACATGCGACCCGATAAAACCAGCCCCGCCGGTGACAAGCACCCTCATGGGACCTCCTTTGCATGCAGGGTTTTCAGTTTTGAGTTTCGAGTTTTCAGTTTTGAGTTTCGGCTCTTGGCTTGCAAGTGCTCAAACTCGAAACTCGCAACTCGCAACTAGAAACTTTCAGATGGCGTTCTTGTGGATGAACCCCTTCCACAAGCTCAGCCAGAGGATCCTCAGATCGAAGAACAATGACCAGTTCTCGATGTAAAACAGGTCGCACTCGATTCGTTTCTCGACTGAGGTATCGCCCCTCCACCCATTGACCTGAGCCCACCCAGTGATCCCTGCCTTCACCTTGTGTCGGAGCATATACCGAGGGATCCGCTTTCGAAACTCCTCTATAAAGACCGGCCGCTCCGGTCGGGGGCCAACGAGGCTCATCTCCCCTTTCAGCACATTGAGCAGTTGCGGCAGCTCATCCAGCGAGGTTCGGCGGAGCAACGTGCCGATCACCGTTCGACGCCCATCACCGCGCGCGGCCCAAACCGGACCGGTGTCATCTTCTGCATCGGTCCGCATCGATCGGAATTTCAGCATCTGGAAGGTCCTGCCGTCCAGGCCCATCCGTTCCTGGCGGTAGAGAACTGGGCCAGGAGAGGTCAGCTTGATGATAGCCGCGAAAAGGAGCAGCAACGGCCCGGTGATCAGGAGGGCCACGCTCGCCAGTACGATGTCCATCACCCTTTTGCCGACTAGGCTCCAGCCGTAAGTGGGCGAGTCCTGCAGACTGACCATGGGAAGGCCGTCGAACTCCTCCACCCCACCCCGCAAGGTCATGTACTGGTAGAGGTCCGGAACAACGTTGATGTCTGCGATCCCCTCCTCCAGACTTCGAAGGATCCCCTCCATCCGTCCGTAGGTCTCCAGCGGAACGGCGATAAACACCCTGTCGATTGACAACTCGCCCACCACCTCTCCCGCCTGCTCGTAGGTGCCAAGGGCCCTCAACCCCTCCACCTGTTCCCCCACCATCCTGGGATCCCCGACCAGGAACCCGACAATGCGAAGACCCAATTCCGGGCGCGCATGGATCCTCTCGACGACCTTCCGCGCCAACGCCCCCTCTCCGACAATCAGGATATGGCGAAGGTTATACCCCCTGCGCCTCATAAAGCGGAGAACCCCGCGGAAGGAGCTCCTGATCAAGCTGACTGACAGGATGCTGAAGACCCAGAAGTAGAGAATCACTAACCGCGAGACCTCGAACGGCTTGAGAAAGAAGGTAGCCGCGACGAGGATCAAGACCGCGAGGGTGCAAGCCTTGGCGATATCCCTCACTTCGGCAAGACGCGATGAGATTCGCCTCGGGCGGTACAACCCGAAGGCCTTAAAGGCGACACCCCAGACGATAGCAATGAGGCCCAGAAGCAAGAGGTACGGGCGGACGTCAGGGATACCGCGGTAGACGGGAACCAGGCCCCAATAAAAGCGGAAATAGTACGTACCGAGCCAACTGGCGCTGATCGCCAGCAGGTCTGCGAGAAGCATGAGACTTTCGAGAAACTGACTGTGGCGCTTCAGCATGGCCGACGGCGTCCTCCACGCTTCCATTCCTCGAAGCGTTCAGCAATATAAGTCGCAATCCGCTTTTCAAAAATCGAGCGATCGAAGGTAAGGGCATGCGCGCGAAGCGCCTCTGGATCGAACCGGTCGGCTGACCGCTCGAATAGGTCGACGGCCTGAATCAACGCCTCAACGGTCTGCTCGTAGAAAAACACGCCCGTGGGGGTTTCGGGTTTCGGGTTCGCCGACGCTCTTGACTCCAAACTCGAAACTCGAAACTCGAAACTGTTTAACGGGATTACGGTTTCCGTCACCCCACCCTTCCCATGCGCGATCACCGGCTTCCCGCAGGCCATGGCCTCGACTGGGAGAATTCCGAAGTCCTCCTCACCAGGAAAGACGAGCGCGCGACAGCGGCTCAGAAGGTCGGCAACCTCGCTGTCCGGACGCCATCCCACAAATTCAATAGTGGGACCGGCCAGGCGCCGCAGTCGTCGACTCTCCTGGCCTTCCCCCACGATTACCAGCCGTCGCCGCAGATGGTTGAAAGCCTCGATGGCGAGATCGATTCGCTTGTACGGGGCCATGGCCCCGGCCACCAGGTAGTAGTCGTCTGTCCGGTCAGCGATGTGAAAACGGCCGGTTTCGACCGGAGGATAGATCACCTGGGCCTCCCGTCCGTAGCGGCGCCTGATCCGGTCGGCCACATGATGGGAGATGGCAACAAAGTGCTCTACCCGAGCGCTCACCGTAACGTCCCACCGTCGCAGGCGTGGCGTCATTGCCCGAAGTATGATTCTGGACAATGGGCCCATCCGTCCCTGGCCCACGTACTCTTCCTGCATATCCCAGATGTACCGCATGGGGGTGTACAGATACGCGATGTGAAGCGCCTGTGACCGGGGCTTGACCCCCTTGGCCACGCAGTGGCTGCTCGACAGGATCAGATCGTACCCATCGAGTTTGAGCTGCTCGATGGCCCACGGGAAGAGGGGCAGGTAATAGCGATACCGGCTGGCGGCAAAGGGCAACGTCTGGATAGCCGACGTCTGGATCCGCCGTTCTTCGATGGTCTTCGATACGCTTCCCTTCACATGCAGCAGGGTGAAGATATCCGCTCTCGGAAAGAGATCACAGAGCGCCTCCAGGCATCGCTCTCCCCCCCTCATCCCCGTCAGCCAATCGTGCACGATGGCGACCCTGGCCTGGGTGATCATGACCCGTCCTTCCGCGGGGCGATCTTGAAGACCTGGTGGACCGCGCAGAAGGTCGGCCACACCTTGACAAGGAGCGCCGGCATCCGAGTGGCGCCAGCATGGGATTCGAGCACCTCGTACCCGGCCTTACGAATCATCGCCTCGGCGCTCCGCTTGGTGAAGAAGCGAAGGTGCGTCCGATCGAGGATCCCTGTATCCGCATAGTCAAAACGCCCGAAGAGCAGACTTACCATGATCCTCCAATTGCCGGCGTTCGGAAGCGAGACGACAATATACCCTCCCGGATTCATGAAGTCCCGCATTCGGAGCAAGCTCCGTTCCGGTTGCCGCATGTGCTCCAGCACATCCGCCAGCACGACCACGTCGAAGGCGACTTGAATCTGCCGAAGGACGTCCTCTCCTCTACGGAGCCGCAGATGACGTTCACGCCCGGTTGTGCTGTGCGTCGCACCAGTGCCTCGTCGACCTCAATCCCCCGTCACGCAACAACCAGCCTCAACGAAGCAACGGCTCAGATACCCCGAGGCCGGACCGATCTCCAGCACCGACTTGCCCCGACCCACCAGCTTACGTACCAGTGCGTAAAGAGAGATCAATCAGAACACACAGGACTTCTCCTCAGAAGGATCGCACCCGTCTTAGCACGGCGTTCCGGTGATTGTCAAGGCGGGGCCGTTCAGACCGTCGAAGGTATAAACACATCGTGGACACCCCCGGAGCAACCCGTATGGAGTCCCAAGACGTCGCTACCGTGTCGCCCCTGCTCACGTTACCCTATTGTTGTTCCTTCAAGAGAAGGAGGCGATCCGTGCCAGATTCCGACCCGAAAGAGGTGACCCTCAATACCTTGCATGAGGATCTACAGGATGGCTTCGCGGCATGGCGGATGGCGTGTGCGCCCTCGTCGATGGACTGCGAACGCTCCAGGAGGACATCCGGGCCCTCATTGCTCGTCTCGACGCCCTCATCAAGGGCCGGGGCGACGGCGCCTCCACTTCCTAGATCAAAAGCTGCCTCCGACCGGCTCGCAACCACTCGGCTCCTCGCTAGTCCGCATCGAGACCCTCTACTGACCTCCCCGCTACCGTAAGATTTATTCATTGCGTATCCCGATTCCCGATCAAGGGTCATGGCCTGACCCCTTCGCGTTGATCCAGGTATTATGAGAGTCTGAACCGCCCGCAGGGGCAGGAGGGCTCTCAATGAGATGGAAGCGGCCCACCCCCGAGGAGATCATGAGCAAGTTGCGCGACGCTGACGCAGAACTGGCTGCTGGCACCCCGGTGGCCGATGTGAGCAAGAAGCTCGGGATCAGCGAGAACACGTTCCATCGCTGGCGGAACCAGTACGGCGGCATGAAGGCCGACCAGGCGAAGCGGCTGAAGGCACTGGAGAAGGAGAATGCGCGGCTGAAGACGATCGTAGCCGAACAGGCGGTCGATATCAGCATCCTGAAGGAGGTGGACCGGGGACACGTCTGAGCCCGACTCGGAGACGGGCCGCTGTGGTGCATGTACAGCGGGTGCTGGGGGTCGCTGAACATCGGGCGTGCCGGGTGATCGGACAACCGAGGTCGAGCCAACGGTTTGTGAGGCGCAAGCGGGAGAGGTACCGTGCCGTGAGCGATCGGCTCGTGGCGCTGTCGCGGCGCCATCCTCGCTACGGGTATCGGCGCATCTGGGCGCTCCTGAAGCGGGAAGGGTGGCGAGTGAATCGGAAACGGGGGCAGCGGCTCTGGAGGCACGGGGGGCTTCGCGTACCGCAGGCGCAGCGGACACGGCAGCGCCTGGGCAGCAGCGAGAACGGCTGCAGGCGCCGGCGTGCCGAGTACAAGCACCAGGTCTGGAGCGACGACTTCCTCATGGATCAGACGGAGGATGGGCGGCGGCTGAAGCTGTTGCCGGTGCTGGACGAGTGTACGAGAGAGACGCACGCGATCCTGGTGGAGCGACGCATCAGGGCCGAGGACATGGTCGCGCTGCTCACCTCCCTGTTCCGCGTGCATGGCGAGCCGGAGTACCTCCGCTCCGACAACGGGCCCGAGTGCATCGCGACGGTCGTGAAGGCGTGGCTGGCCCTCTCGGGAGTCACGACCTTCTCCATCGAGCCTGGGAGCCCCTGGGAGCATGCGGACAGCGAGTCGTTCAACAGCCGCTTCGAGGACGAGCTCTTGAACCGGGAGATCTTCTCGATCTTGATCGAGGCGGAGGTGCTCGTGGAACAGTACCGCCTGGCCTACAACCACGAGCGGCCGCACAGCGCCCTGGGCTATCGGACCCCGGTAGAGTTCGCGGCCGAGCAGACATGCCACAGGCATGGCATGGTCACCTCTGCGCCCGATGGCGCGATAGCGTTCGACCTCCATCAATGGGAGGAAGAGTTACACATCCGGCTGGAACCTCTACTCTCATAACGCCTGGTACAGAAAATGGGGTCTTGACAGTCGAGCTCCTGCAGAAAGCGCTCACCGCCAGCGTGTGGCTCCCATCCCCACCACTCCCGCACGCGTCCCGGGTCAGTCAATTCGAGATCGGCACGGGCCAGGGGCACCAGATCCCGATCGCAAAACACCTGCAATATTTCCCTGCTCAACTGGCCGTTCGCCCCGATCAGGATCGTGGCCATAGATCCTTTTCCTGAGAACACGCCATCCCTTCGAAAGGGCCTTGCCCAAGGTCAGCCAACCCAATGCCATTGAGCGAAACACATGAAAAAGGCCTCAGTCCTCATGCCCGTTGTTCATGATGTCTGAAATGTCGGTTGAGGAGGTATACTATCTCCCCGACCGCAATACCCCAAAAGAGGGCAGGCCAGTAGGTCGTCGGCCGAAACTCCGCAAACCAAAACTTTTTGGCCGCCAAGGTCGGCAGGAAAGGCGAGAGATCGATCGCCCATCGCTCCTTCAGAAACCATAAGAACACCCCGGTGTATGTCGCACGAGGTTCGAACAAGTAGGTAAGGGGAAACACTAGGCTCAAGGTCCAGATGCTTCGGCTAAAGAGCCGCCACCCCTTCTCGGCGTTCATGTAATCGTAGGCGATAGGAGTACCCAAAAGAGGCAATACCACGACAAGGTACCGGGCCGGCTGTGGGCACCATCCTGTATACCATACCTTGTAAAACCCCCCAATAAAGTAAGAGCCCAAAAAGACAGAAGCAACCATGAGAAAAGCGTTCCTGTCCCGTCGCCACAGGAAGGGAAGTCCAGCGAGAGCGAGGATGTAGATGGACGAGTAGATCAAGAGGCCAGCATGGGCATCGAACAGCAACCCCGCCAGCCCCAACGCTCCCTGGACACTAAGCGTAAACCCCTCATGGAAACCTGTGCGAAGAAGCGGCTGGCCGAAGAGGCGATCATAGTAAACCATGTTGAGGATCGCTGATGCTGTAAGCGGTAGGAGAAGGAGTACCGTTCTCCTCGGATCTTTATTCCGAACCAGGAAGAAGAAAGCCAGGATGGCCGTTAGGGCCGCATACCGCATGTGTAGCCACGGTAATAGCCGAGACCGAGGCCGACCGTCAAAGCCGTCCAGCCTCCGATCTCGCGGACGTTCCTGATCTTTCGAAAGGCGTTCACGACCACTAAAGCAGCAACGATCTCCGGAAAAAGCTGAAAGGCGTAGAGGAGCACGGGGGACGTTGTAAACACAACAGCCCAACCGAGAAAAGCCACCTTCTTGTCCCTGCTGATCTCCCAGCTCAGGTTGAAAACGTTCACGGCCAGCAAAAGCGCGATGGGAAACAGAGAGAGCGTAAGATACCCACGGGCTTACGCCCGTGGCGCTTGCGGAACGACACCAACATTCAGAATCTTCCCAGCATCGGAGGCTTTCACCCCCGGGCTTACGCCCGGGGTCCTCAGCCGGGGATTTGATAGGCATGTATACAGGAGAACCTGCCTCCTCTCGCCTGTCATCTTCTCTCCGAAGGACTCAACGGTCTATGGGATCAGGATCCCAGTCACGCGCGTGACCGATGCCAGGCCGGCCCAGATGCCCCTTCGAATGCATCTCTGCTTTCGACGTCGTACGGATATAGAACTTCACGTTTTCAGACGCTAAGCCTTCCCATGCAGTCCTTAAGTTTTCCACCTTCTTATTCGTCATCGGTCGTCGCCCACCTCCCGGAGGATCTCAAAGACCATGGCGGCGGTCCTCTCCCAGCTAAACCGCTTGGCCTGTTCGAGTCCCTTCCGTCTCATGGCCTCCCTCATCCCCGGATTACCGAGGACGGCCTCTTTGGCGTCCGCCATCCCCTGTACGTCATAGGGATCGACCAGGACTGCGGCGTCGCCGGTGACCTCTGGTATGGACCCGGCGCGGGAGGCGATGACGGGGATCCCGCAGGCCATAGCTTCCAGGACTGTGAGGCCAAAGCCCTCATAGAGGGAGGGAAGGACCAAAGCGTCGGCCCCCGCATATAGAGCGGGGAGTTCACCAGCGGGGACATAGTCGAGGAACGAGACCCTTTCCTCAAGTCCCAAGACTCTCGCCTCCGCTTCCAGGGCCGGATAGTAGCGGGGGTCCTTCCTCCCGACGATGACCAGCCGATGGGGGAACCTTTTCGAGATGAGGGCGAAGGCGTTGAGGAGTCGCTGAAGGTTCTTGTGGGGCAGGAGGTTGCCTGCGTAGAGGAGATACGCCGCAAGACCATATTTTTTCTTGATCCCCTCTGCATCGATCCCCGTCTGATAGCGACTTGTGTCATAACCATCCGGGATGACGCGGACCCTGTCGGCCCCGATGCCGTAGCAGGTCACAATGTCCTGCTTCGTATTCTCAGAAACGGCGACGATGGCATGAGCCTTCCGGAGGATCATTGGAACGAAGTAGCGGAAGTAGTGCTGCTGCCTCGGATACTCCTCTGGAAAATGGAGAGGGAGGACGTCGTGAACGACAACGACTTGAGGGATGATGGGAAACAGCATCCCCTCAGGCAAAGGGGACAACAGCAAGGACGCCCTGTCGAGAAGGAGTCGGAACGGAAGGGCGGTTTGGATCCAGACCACCCGCTGGAGGTGACCCCTCCGACCGCGGGAAGGCTGGACCTTTGGGCTGATCCTCCTAACAATGGTCGAGTTTACGCCGCAGACCTCCGGGTAGGAGGTGTAGACTACCAGATCATCATGAAGCCTGTGAAGCTCCCTGAGCAGGTTAACGGCATAAACCCCAAGGCCGCTCAAGATGGGATCGACGATAGAGGCATTAACCGCGATCCTCATCGGGAACGCTCCCCTTTTGCTGAACCCTGCTTAACAAAGACGGCCTTGATGGCTGCTAGTGTAGTGTCTCTTAAATAAGTGGATTTATATTGTGAAGTGTGATAGATGATGTTCATGTCACGACGCGCTATGCAGGTAACCATCAATGAATCCGATCATCGGGAGTTGGAGCGCTGGGTGAG